>ENA-UOOR01001397-UOOR01001397.1-fermentation-metagenome-genome-assembly--contig:-NODE-1397-length-28622-cov-12.920223_pt1 | contig 28622 bp, 23 predicted proteins | sample MGYA00245780_ERZ724029 | MGnify/ENA primary metagenome ERZ724029 (study PRJEB28704, sample SAMN03018315) | fermentation metagenome | biome: anthropogenic terrestrial biome; feature: soil... | reverse complement strand
CATATTAATGGCTAAAAACATGCTGAATTTTGACAGAATTCTTGGCGTCTAACATCATACCAATGCGTCGTTCACGCTGGACACCTACACCCATGTAACTACCGATATGCAGAAAAACGCGGCTGTGATTGTCGGGGACTTTATAGAAAGGATTATGGTATAAATGGCTAAACGAAGAAAAAACGGCGACGGCACGGTAAGGCTCCGCAAGGACGGACGTTGGGAAGGACGGATCGTCATCGGCTACGATGAAGCCGGACTACCCAAGACGAAAAATGTCCTTGCTAAGACAAAATTGGAATGCACCGAAAAATTAGAAAAGCTTAAGGAAGAAAGCGGCGCGGCGACTGAGCGTATCAAATTGGATATGCCCTTCGGCGAGTGGATCGACTTCTGGTACCAGACCTACTGCAAGCCGTCGATACGGCTGACGACGCAGGCTTGTTATGAGAACCGCGTTTACAAGCATATCATTCCGAATATAGGAAAGATACCACTGAACAAATTGACAGGAGCCGATCTGCAACAATTTTACGCAAAACTCAAGAAAGGCGGCAGACTCATCCGTGTCGAGCAGTTCGGTGCGGGACTTTCCGACAGAATGGTACGCGCCTGTCATGCAGTTTGCCGCTCAGCGTTGGAAAAGGCGGTACAGGATGGACTGCTCCGGGTAAACCCCGCCATTGGCTGTAAACAGCCGCCGAAGAAATCAAGAGAGATGGAAGTGCTGACGCGTGAGGAATTACAGCGATTTTTAATCCAAGCCAAAGCTGAAGGCTATTATGAGTTGTTCCTATTGGAACTTGGCACAGGGATGCGGCGGGGCGAGATACTCGCCTTGCAGTGGGATGACCTCAATTTCAATACCGGTGAGCTTCATATACAACGACAGGTGTATGCGGTCAAAGGTGAACTTCATATATCCGCGCCGAAAACGAAAACCTCCGTCAGAACAGTGGTGCTTCCGGCTTCGCTGATAAATATACTTGCCGAATACAGAAAGACGGTTGACTCAAAGTGGATATTCCCGTCGCCGCTTGATAATAACAAAACCCGAAATCCGTCTGCGGTACGGAAACGGCTACAGCTTATCTTGGAACGGGCAAACTGCAAACGCGTCAGATTCCATGACCTTCGTCATACTTTTTCGACGATGGCTTTAGAACACGGCATGGACATCAAAACCCTCTCTGCGACCATCGGTCATGTGTCGGCGGCAACCACACTTGATATATACAGCCACATCACCGACACTATGCAAAAACAGGCTGCTATCAATATTGACCGTAAAATCGGCAAAACGGACGCAATGATACCTGAGCAGGAAAACACACAGGCACAGACAGAAAAGCCGCCTGTGGGCGATTTTAAGCCCTTTGTGGGCAAGGTGCGGAAACCGGGCACAGGTTGCGTCACCATGATCAACGACCGGCTGTATGAAGGACGGTATACGCCGACGGGTGCTAACGGAAAAAGAATTGCAAAAAATATTTATGCGCCGACCCGCGAGGAATGTGAGGAAAAGCTCGCCGAGCTGATTGTACAGATGAAAGCAGAGATCGCAGCAGAAAAAGTGAAGCGAAAATCCGGACAGGCATCCGCATAGCACCTACGGTCAAATTTTGATACGCTGTAAACAAAGAAAAGAAAAAATCCGGCTGATACAAGGCACAAAGCCTTGTATCAGCCGGATTTTTGGTCGAGGTGACTGGATTCGAACCAGCGGCCCCTACGTCCCGAACGTAGTGCTCTACCAAACTGAGCCACACCTCGATATTATTCAATTTTCTTTCTGTCTATGGTCAAAACTGTGGTCAAGCGCAATTTTGGACAGGGTTTTCGACTTTGAGAAATACCTGATAGTGGCATGGTATAAGGGCATCTCGGGCTTTCCGGTCTTTGCAAAGCTGTAATCAATGTCACGCTCCCGAACCAAGCGCTCTACCACCTGAGCCACACCCCGATAAACAGCAAACTAATTATAAAGCATATTAAAAAAAAACTCAAGTGGTAATTTCGCAACAGCAGGAAATAGACACCAAAAACACCAAAAACACCAAAAACACCATTCATAATTATAGTTTGCTACGCAAGCGCATAAATTAAAGTACGTTCTTTTGCTTTGCAAAAAACGGATCAAGCAATTTCTTCCGTTATTTTAATGCTTGACGTACGTATATGCGTACGATATAATAATAATATATATAACAAAGGAAGTGATTTAATGACTGTAATTAATGCAACAAATGCAAGACAAAAGCTATATCAGCTTATCTCAGATGTAAATGCAAATAGTGAACCTATTACTATAATGAATAATCGTGGAAAAAATGCAGTTCTTATTTCTGAAGAGGATTGGAGAGCCATTCAAGAAACTATATATCTTAACACTATACCCGGTTTAGCAGAATCTATTGCTGCCGGCGGGAAAGAACCAATAGAAGAATGTAAAGTATATAATGAGGATGAAGAATGGTAAATTATCAAGTTCGTTTTTCTAAACAAGCAGATAAGGATAAAAACCTGCTTAAACAAGCAGGTTTGGAAGATAAAGCAAGAGAACTGTTAAAAGTTCTAATGGATGATCCGTTTCAAAATCCACCACCGTATGAAAAATTGGTTGGTAATCTAAGTAAGTTTTATTCGAGAAGAATCAATTTCCAACACCGTCTTGTTTATGAAGTAATAGAGAATAACAAAGGGAACGCTGATGAAAATGGAAGTTTTTATAAAGGATATATCAAAATTGTTCGTATGTGGTCGCATTATGATGGTTTAAGATGATAAAGATTAATAAAATTTAAATGAAAGAGTATTGAGGGAGTCTTGAAGAATCAAGGCTTTTTTCTTCTAAATTTTAAAAATTGAAGAATTGTTAAAAGGGTGAGAACAAGCTGTATTGATCCTATATTACCGGAATATGTTTTTTTACTCATGTAATTGTGCTCTAAACATCATCATAAATTATTGCTATATCACTATAAATTATTGCTGAAAGTGCTATAATAATAAAGAAAGAAGAACGGTAGCAGATGAATTGCTTTAGCAATTTTATAAATGAGTGGTGAGTTTAATGCTTGAAATCATTAAAGCGGTTGCAAGACAATTAGTTTTTTCGATATTTTTTGACTACAAGTATATAGTAATTTACTTGTTTTTTTATATGGTTGTAAAAGGAAGACTTGAAATAATTAACGGATTTGAGCATTGCATTTCCGGATGCAGAACAAAAAAATTCCGCGAGATTGTTGAAGAATTGTTGTTTGCTGGTCTTCTTTCGGGTTTTTTCGGTGGGATAATAACCACATCCATGGGTCTACACATTGAACCTGAGGGTTTGCAATCATTTTTAGTTGTAATGGTTATCCTTGCAATGCTTAATCATCGCTTTGTTAATCCTTCCTATGCCGGAGGTCTTATTTGCTTATTTTCACTGATTTTTAATTATGATAAAATACATGTACAATCAATGCTTATGCTGATAGCAGTTTTTCAGCTCATCGAAGCAATTCTAATTTATCTGGGTCGTAAAGAAGATAATATACCGATATTTATAAGCCAAAATGGAAAAATAACAGGTGCGTTTATAAAACAAAAATACTATGCAATTCCATTTATACTGCTTACTCTCACTGCTAATCCCTACTCAATGTGGCAAAATGAAATAGTGTTAACATGGAGAACGGTTTTTAGTAACAGCCAGGCAATTGCCGGTGGAGTTGCTTTACTGTTGACAGGTGCTATTGCAGTTACAAATTATTCATCAATATCAATGTCCACAAAACCTGAAGAAAAGTGTAGGAATGATGCGGTAAAATATTTAATTGGAAGTCTCTTGCTTTTTCTTTTAGCCTTTTTTTTAGATAAAATTATAGCGTTAAAATGGATTGGAGCTGTTTTTGCATTATTATACAGAGAGTTTATATATCAATATGCTCTTTTCAAGGAAAGAAAAAACCCGGCATTATATACGGTTGTTAATAGAGGTTTAAGAATTTTAGAGGTTATTCCCGGTGGGACAGCGGACAAAATGAAAATCAATCGGGGTGAAATAATACTGAACTTAAATGGGAAACCGGTTCAGTCCGAAGATGGAATTAAACATATTTTATCGGGGAGTCCCACTTATATATGGATGCATACCCAGGATGCCGGTGGACAGGTTAGGGTATATGAACACAAATGCTATCCCGACGGGGTCAGAGACCTTGGAATTATTGTTGTTCCAAAGGATTGGGAAATAACCTATCAGGTGGACGAATACGAGAATTTTACAATATTAAAGAATATTGTGGATAAGTTCAGATTTAAAAGATGACATTACTCCATTAGTCTATAATTTTTCGTAAGCTTATTATGAAAAATTAGATAACCATATTGATTTCACCAGGTTGCAGCAAGCTGCAACTTTATGCAGATTAACTCGTAGGAAAAAGTCGTTTCATGACTTTCCGGGAACCAATTAAAATAACGGAAGAAATTGCTTAGCAATTTCAACACACCATTTCAACGAGGCTGGTCGCAAGCAAAGCTTGGCTGGTCGTAGGCTCTGCCTACTGCTCGCCTATGCATCCTATGCGGGGGTAGAGGATTTTGCTTGCAAAATCCAGCTAGGAGCGACCCGTAATATTTTGACTCACTGCCTGCTGTGAGAAATAGGTACACGCCACCAAGCATTTTTCAACCAGAATGGTTGAAAATATGCGAAGAGGTGGGGGACATCTGAGCCTCGTTATATTATACAAATTGACATTTGGGTTTCGTGGTGTTACCCTTTTTAATACAGGTATATTTTAAAGAAAAAAATTGGGTATATATAAATATTGTATACACAAAATAATTTTTAATATATGCACAAAATATAAGCAATATTTTACTGTTTGAGGTTCAAGCAGCAATGAAACGGAGGCTTTTATGAGCAAAAAAATCGTATACGTTGATCATGCGGCGACTACCTATGTTAAGCCGGAAGTGTTTGAAACCATGAAGCCATATTTTACGGATCTTTATGGGAATCCGTCTTCCATATACTACCTAGGCAGAGAAAACAAAAAGGTTCTTGAAGAGGCCAGGCAGAAGATAGCTGAATGCATTGGCGCACAGAGCGCAGAAATTTGTTTTACGGGATCTGGCACTGAAGCCGACAATTGGGCAGTTAAGGGTGTAGCCTACGCAAACAGAAAAAAAGGAAAGCATCTTATTACCTCAGCAATTGAGCACCACGCTATTTTAGAGGTTTTCGAGTTTTTAAAAACTGAAGGCTTTGAAGTGACAATACTTCCGGTGGATGGAAACGGGCTTGTGAGTACTGAAGAGCTAAAAAAGGCAATCAGGCCGGACACAACCCTTGTAAGCATAATGTATGCTAATAATGAAATAGGTACTATCCAACCGATAAAAGAGCTTGCTGCTATTGCTAAGGGAAAAGGCGTTATTTTTCATACAGATGCTGTACAGGCTATGGGGAATGTGGCAGTAAATGTTCAAGAGCTTGGTGTTGATTTACTCTCTTTATCCGCACATAAGTTTTATGGACCAAAGGGAGTGGGAGCTCTTTATATAAAGAAAGGTACAAGGATCAATAATCTTATACTCGGAGGTGCTCAGGAAAGAGGCAGACGTGCGGGTACAGAGAATGTACCGGGGATTATTGGGATGGCTTCTGCCCTTGATATTGCATACAGCGGACTGGATAAATATAACAAGCATCTGAAGGATTTAAGTGATAGGCTAATTGAAAAGGTTACGAAACGCATACCTTATGTCTGCATTAATGGAGATAGAAATAAGAGACTCCCGGGTAATGTAAACTTTTCATTCAACTTTATTGAGGGAGAATCCTTGCTTCTTATGCTTGATATGAAAGGAATTCAAGCCTCGAGTGGATCAGCGTGTACATCGGGTTCATTGGATCCTTCTCATGTTTTGCTTGCTATTGGGCTACCCCATGAAATTGCCCATGGTTCATTAAGAATAACCTTCGGAGAAAGAAATACGGAAGAAGATGTGGACTATATCGTTGACTGTCTTGAAGAAATTGTTGGCAAGCTAAGGATGATGTCACCTTTGTATGAAGATTTTGTAAAAAACAATGCAAACACCTGAGCGCGAAGTAAACAGATGTGGGATCATTAATAGAATCATCAATTAACTAAAATGGGCTGCGCCCATACCCCAACGCTCCGGGTGGAATGAATCCACCCTCCGCTTACGCTTTGCGGCGCCCCGCTGTTGCGTGGCGTTAGTACCTTATGGATTCAAATTCTTGTTTTTATTTTGCTATTTGCATCCGTAAGGTACTAAACTGTGACTGTAGGTCTGGTATGCAATAAGGCGAATTATGACGAGACAGAAAAAGCAAAAGTATGATTTCCTGCATTAATTCAGAAATCAGAAAATTTCGTTAGTAAAAGCGGATATTTGTTAGCAGATTGGGTTCCTTAAGTAGAACCATAAATGTTAGGATAAAAATAATGTAAAGAAGGTGTATTTATGTATAGTGAAAAGGTTATGGATCATTTTTCAAATCCGCGTAATGTAGGGGAAATCGAAAATGCGGATGGTGTCGGACAGGTAGGTAATCCTAAATGCGGCGACATAATGAAGGTTTATTTAAAAATAGAGAATGATGTTATTGTTGATGTGAAATTTAAAACCTTTGGCTGCGGCGCTGCAGTTGCAACCAGTAGCATGGCAACGGAGCTTATAAAAGGGAAAACTCTTGAAGAAGCATCAAAAATAACAAACAAGGCCGTATTGGAGGCTCTTGACGGATTACCCCCTGCAAAGATTCATTGTTCTGTACTTGCTGAAGAGGCAGTGGCTGCAGCAATAGATGATTATAGAAGAAAACAGGGACATGATGTTGAGCTGCGTCAATGTGAAGGTTGCTGCGGAAAATGCGGCAAAAGCAGGGATGATTAGTAATTGTGTTTACAACCAATATGGTTGAAAATCCCTAGTAGTGATTACCGATTATCAAAAACAGATGGTGAGCAGCGGGCTCTGCATGTGACCATCCAAGCCTTGCTTGCAACCAGAGTCGACATAATGATGTGTTGCATCTGCTTCCATTGCATATTAATGCCAACAGTTTTCGGAAGGTCGGGAATGAAGATTTGAGATTATTTTATGCTATTGAATTTGACGAAATTGTTAAGACAGAATTAGCAAAAGCTCAGCCAATATTAAAAAAGAGAGCTAAGAGAGCGAATTTCACAAGAAAAGAGAACTTACACTTAACTCTCAGGTTCATGGGGGAGATAGAGGATGCAAATTATCCTGTATTAGCAAAAATACAGGCTGAAATTGCATCCAAGCATGATCCTTTTTTACTTGAGCTTTCAAAACCCGGCATATTCGAACGAGGAAACAAATTCATTGTTTGGTGGGGGATTCGCAAGAGTGAGCAGCTTTACAGCTTGCAAAAAAGTCTGGAAGAGGAAATAAGGTTAAATGGTTTTGTTGCGGAGCATAAAATATATAATCCGCATATTACTTTAGCTCGGGATTTTTCTTCATATGATAATGTTAAGGAAATACTCAGTGAATTAGGCTCATTAACTAGTACTATTGAAGTGGGTAGTATATCTTTGATGGAGAGCCTGCGTATAGACGGAAGACTATCATATGTGTGCCGAAATAAAATAAAACTACTCTCGCACTAGATAAATATAGATGCCTATGGAAGGTTTCATAAATGAATAACAAAGTTATGATTGGCATGAGCGGCGGTGTCGACAGTTCTGTAGCCGCAGCCCTTTTAAAAAAAGAAGGTTATGATGTTACCGGTGTCACATTAAAAATTTGGCCGGAGCAATCCTGCGGGATACAGCCGGAGGGTGGCTGCTGCTCGTTGTCTGCAGTAGAGGATGCAAGACGAGTGGCTTTCAAACTGGGCATTCCTTATTATGTATTAAATTTTCAAAATATTTTTAAAGACAATGTCATTGATTATTTCGTAGATCAATATATAAAGGGTAGGACACCAAACCCATGTATTGCCTGCAATAAATTTGTGAAGTTTGGCTCTATGCTGGATAAAGCAGTTTCAATGGGTATTGATCGTATTGCCACAGGTCATTATGCAAGAATTGGGAAAGACTCTGAATCGGGGAGATACCTTTTAAAAAAATCTGTAACTGACCTAAAGGATCAAACATATGCCCTTTATAATATGACGCAATACCAACTGGAAAGAACTCTTATGCCCATTGGTGGGTATGATAAAAATACTATCAGAGATATGGCAAGAGATATGGGTTTTCATATTGCTGATAAACCTGATAGTCAGGAAATTTGTTTTGTTCCCGATAATAATTATGGGAGTTTTATTGAATCAAGAATGAATACACCTGTTAAACCAGGTAAGTTTGTAGATACAAAAGGCAATGAACTTGGGGAGCATAAGGGAATAGTTTATTACACTGTAGGTCAGAGAAAGGGATTAGGTAAATCCTTCGGGAAGCCTATGTATGTGGTCAGGCTGGATGTTGAAAACAATATGGTTGTTCTTGGAGAAGCCGGAGAAGAATACTCCAAAGGACTCATAGCTTCTGAACTAAACTGGATTGCATTCGAGAAGCCTGCCGATTCAATGGCTGTTAAAGCCAAGGTGCGTTATTCTGCAAAAGAAGAAAAGGCGTTCATTACCCTTCTCGATGAGAAAAGAATTCGTGTAGATTTTGATAAACCACACAGAGCAGTAACACCGGGGCAATCAGTTGTATTTTATAGTGAAGATATTGTTTTAGGTGGGGGTATTATTGATGAGCAAATCAACTAAGCAACTACCCTATAAAATAGGTGGCTGATACTACTACCTATAACAAAGCAAACAAATCAAGAGTTGATTCGGAGCCTAAACATTAGCTTAAGCGCTGCTGACAAGAAAATATTAACCTGGTGAAGTTAAGCTGACTAAAGGCATGAGTGACAGAATTACTGAAAAAACAATATAACGAGGCTAAGATGGGCCCCGCCCCACCTCTTCGCATATTTTCAACTTCTGGTTTAAAAATGCCTGGTGGCGGGTACCGATTCAAAAAACAATTGTGAGGTGTGAAGATGAAGCTTACATTTTTAGGCGCAGCACGTACGGTAACCGGTTCATGCAACTTGATTGAAACAGGAGACACAAAAATACTTATCGATTGTGGAATGTTCCAAGGCAGAAAAAAGGAAGAGGCTCTTAACGAGCAACCGCTCCCGGTTAAACCATCAGAGATAGATTATATTTTACTGACCCATGCCCATATTGATCATAGTGGGAGAATTCCATGGCTATATGTGAATGGTTTTAAAGGGGAGATTTTAGCACAGAAAGCTGCTGTGGATTTGTGCGGACTGATGCTACCTGATAGTGGTCATATTCAAGAGTTTGAAGCTGAATGGACAAACCGAAAAAGGATGCGTGCAGGACGAAAACCCATTCCACCCTTATATAATCTAATGCAGGCTCAGGAATCCTTAAAGCTTTTTAGAAGTGTATCCTATGATGAAGAAATCAACTTAACAGACAATATAAAAGTGTGTTACAGGAATTCGGGACATATGTTGGGCTCAGCCTTTATTGAACTTTGGATTAATGAGGACGGAAAGGAAACAAAGCTGGTTTTTACAGGTGATATTGGAAACAGAGATATTCCTATACTGAAGGATCCGGTGAGAATATCGGAAGCCGATTATTTAATCATGGAATCGACTTACGGAGACAGGGTACATATTGACAACAGAAGCAAAGCTGAAAGGTTTATAGATATTGTTACAGAAACTCTTGACAGGGGCGGGAATGTGATAATTCCTTCCTTTGCAGTTGGGCGAACTCAGGATATTATATATGAAATAAACAAAAACCTTGCTCTTTTCGGTGATAAGGCAAATAAGCTATTGAGCACTCCTGTTTTTATAGACAGTCCGTTAGCCATTAATGCCACAGAAGTGTACAAAAACAATCTTGACTGTTATGATGAAGAGGCAAGAGAATATATTGAAAATGGGGATCATCCGCTGGATTTTCCGAATTTGCATTTTTCGAGAACTGCTGATGAATCAAAAGCACTGAATAGAATAAAAAGCGGGTGTATAATCATATCTGCAAGCGGAATGTGCGAGGCGGGAAGAATCAAGCATCACCTTAAGCATAACCTTTGGCGTAGCGAAAGCACAATTCTGTTTGTCGGTTATCAAGCCGAAGGAACACTTGGAAGAAAGCTTGTTGACGGTGCAAAAAAGGTGCATATTTTTGGTGAGGAAGTAACAGTTAATGCAAGAATTGAGATGATCGACGGATATTCCGGTCATGCAGATTACATAGGGCTTTTAGACTGGATGAAAAGTTTTAATAATTTACCGGAACGTGTTTTTTTGATACATGGTGATGAATCCGCACTAAGCTCGCTATCTGAGAAAATTACAGATAAATTCGATATAAACCCGATAATCCCGTCCAGAGAAGAAAGCTTTGTTTTAAGAGCCGAACGTGAAGTAAAACGTAAATTTGAGAAAAAAGCAGAACAACATTTTCGTTATTTGGGGCTTATCAATACATTGGAGGATGTCAAGGAAGGCATTACGGATATGTCGGAGATGCTCATTGATGAGCTGAAAGCAGGAGTTGATGACAGCAGAATTAAGGATATCCAGAGCAAATTAAGAGCGCTTCAAAAGGATATGGTGGAATTACTTAAAAGCTGATATTTTCAGTGATTTTTCGGATATAATATGGTTATCACCCAGAAAGTCACAAAGTGACTTTCTGATGAAATTTTAGACTTCTTAAATTTCATCAAACATATTTCCCTGCAGCTTGTCATTTTCGTGGCTTTCTACAGGGCAAGCAATTTTCGTTAAGGAGATAGTATGACAGAGCCCGTTAAAAGAATGATAATATCCATTATCAGAGTTGCACTTATTATTCTAAGCGTTTATTTCATTTTGCGCCTTAGCTTATATTGCGTTCCTTTCATTATAGCATTAATATTATCCAGCTTAATCGAACCGATTGTTAATTTTCTAGAAAAAAAGGTTAAAATACCAAGGAAAATTGGCACGGTGTTTTCAATACTGCTGGTTTTATCCGTCTTGGGTACCATTTTGAGTCTTATCATTTCAAGGCTAGTTAAAGAAATTATTAATGTATATAACCAGATTAATGAGATTTTTGGCAGTTTACAGCTATTTTTTGAAGCTATTATTGAAAGAATAAACAGCTTTTATATATCTCTTCCGAAAACAATAAGTGATACAATCGACCAATACTTTGCGGATGCAGCAAGTAATGCTAAGGAATTGCTTACACCTGTGGTTAACGGGATTACTGATTTTACTATGAGTCTGCCACAAGCCTTGGTATTTTTGGTTGTAACAATTCTTGCGACTTATTTTATGACAAGTGATAAAGACAAAATAAATTCGTTTTTAGACAAACAGATCCCAAACCAATGGATGGATAGAACGCGAAACATTATGAGTAATCTGTTTTCAGCTTTATTTGGGTGGGTAAGAGCTCAACTGATACTTATGACTATAACATTCACCGAGCTTTCTATTGCTTTTTTAGTTATGAGGGTTGAAAACGGACTTTTATTTGCTGCATTGATAGCTTTTGTAGACGCTTTACCGGTATTTGGTCTGGGAGCTTTTCTTATCCCTTGGGGAGCAATTGAGCTTCTTTCAGGTAATTTTCCGCGTGGTCTGTCATTATTGCTGCTATATATAATTATTACTGTTATCAGACAGTTAATTGAACCTAAGATTGTTGGTCATCAGATAGGTGTTCATCCTTTATTGACATTGTTTTCAATGTATCTCGGGTTACAGCTTCTCGGAATTGTTGGTATGATCGTCGGACCGGTTCTGGTTGTTATTATAAAAAGTGTTTTTGACGCAGTAATAAAAACTGATGGGTTTTCAGTATGGATTCAACGTACGCTCGGGTATTCGCCAAGACCATTTAGACCTCAAAAGGAAAATGTAACAAAAAAGTAGTCCATATACGTTGAATTTTAAGTTCAACATACATAGACCCATGGATTAATGTATGTGCCATGTGTTTTAGTATATTACTTTTGTCAATTATGAAATTCCTTGTTCAATTTATTGATTGCTTTTTTCTCAATCCGAGAAACATATGAACGGGAAATACCAAGCATTTTAGCTATTTCACGCTGGGTTTTATTAGAACCGTTAAATAAGCCATATCTTAATTCCAATATAGTTTTTTCCCTGCCCCGCAGCACTTCTGTGATTTTATTATAGAGTTTTTTAACTTGAAATTTAAGAGCTACCTTGTCATCGATACACTCGTCTTCACTCCCCAGTATATCCAACAGAGATATTTCATTTCCTTCCTTGTCTGTTCCAATTGGCTCATATAATGAGACTTCGTTTTGGAATTTTTTTGTTGTTCTTAGGTGCATTAGAATTTCATTATCAATACACCTGGCAGCATATGTTGCAAGACGGATTCCCTTTTCCGGTTTAAAGCTTGATATTGCTTTGATTAATCCTATTGTTCCGATTGATATTAAATCATCGCAATCTACATTTCCTGCGCTATATTTTTTCGCGATATGTGCAACCAATCGAAGGTTTCTTTCTACAAGAATATTACGTGCTTCTTCACTTCCCTGTTGATAAAGCTCGAGGTACTTTTGCTCTTCTTCGGCATTTAAGGGATGGGGAAAGGATTGTGAGCTTGTAATATACCCAGTAAAATAGATTGCGGAAAAAGCCTCCTTCAGAATTTGACAAAAACAGTCAAGAATCATATCATTTCACCACCCTGAAAAAATAGACTATATATAAGCATATGTGAGCTGCGGTATTAAGGTGCCTGTACAATTTGAAAATAAAATAGAAAGCAATTAATAAATTTGCATGACATTTTATTACCCTTGCTGGAAAAAGTGAGCAAGAATATATATAATATGATTATCACTCAGAAAGTCACGAAGTAAATTTCATCAGCTTCCGAAAGAAGGCTAAATAACCATATCGTGATTACACTAGGTTGCAGCAAGCTGCAACTTTCTGCAGACTAAACTGCAGGGAAAAGTCGTTTCACATCTTTCTGGGAAGCAATCATAATATATGTACTGGAAATATTATATACACTGGTTAGAGAGTGATCAGGATGTAGAGCATACGTCGAAGTGAACCAAAATCTACATACTAAGGAATATGTTAGGGCTTTAAAGATGAGTTATGAGCAGCTGGAACATATGGTTCTAGAAAGCAAAAAGGATAATGAAAAATTAAATGATTTACTGGAAACATATAAGCCATTCATAGCTTCTTGTACCAATAAGGTTTCAGGTAAGTTTTTAAGGTACGGTGCAGATGATGAGCTATCTATTGCCATGATGGCATTTGTACATGCTGTCAGAAATTACATGCCTGAAAGTGGCGATTTTCTAAGCTATGCCAAAGTAATCATAAGAAATAAAGTTATTGACTATTACAGAAGTCAAAAAAAGCATACGAATAGGTTAGTGTGCTTAAAACCAGGCGATGACGAAGCTGAGGACATCTTAGAAATCCAGGTTTCTCTGGAAGCATACGATGAAGAGAAAGCAAAGGCTGATAGAATTCTAGAGATTAGCTTATTAAAAGAAAAACTGGATAATTACGATATAAGCTTTTGGGATTTGGAAAGCGTAGCTCCTAAGAATAAAAAAACCAGAAAAATATGCAAAGATGTGATATGCTATATTAACAATAATCCGATATTATTAAAAGAAGTACTTCAAAGCAAAAACCTGCCTTTGGCACAAGTTGAAAAAGGACTTAAAGTAAAGAGGAAAAATTTTGAGAGATATAGAAAATACATACTTACGGTTCTAATAATTAAGTCTGGCGACTTTCCCTATTTATCAGAGTACATAAAGGGGATATAGATAAGAAGGTGAGGATAATGAAAGGTATCATAATAGAGAAGAGTAATGATAATTCTGTGATTCTTTTATCTGATGGTAGCATTAAAAAGATAAAATCAACTTTTGAGCTTGAAATAGGGTCAGTTGTGAATGTTAATGACACCATAAGTTCCTCAGATTTTTATATACGAAAGCTGGTGTCAATGGCTGCATCGGTTTTATTAGTTGCTAGCATAGGAATAGGAGTATATGCATGGAAAAACCCTGTTCAGTATATAAGCATCGACATTAACCCATCGTTAGAATTGTCTGTTAATTGCTTTCAAAGAATTATATCTATAAATTCATTAAACGACGATGGGTGGAAGCTGGTTGAGACAGTATCCCTTAAGGCTCAAACCTATGAAAGTGGTATAAACAGAATTATTAATTCTGCAAAAAATCTTGGGTATATCAATGGTGAGGGAGATGTCCTCATTAGCATATCATCTGAAGACGAGAAGTTGAATGAAAGAACACAGATCACAATACGTGAAAAAGTAACCGATAATATTGAAGTGATGACCTTTGATACCGAAGAACACAATACTTCATTGAAAAAAGGATTATCTCCGGGCAAGAATAATATTATCGAAAAGGTAATAGAGAGTGGAATTGGTTTAGACAAAAATGATTTAGTGGATATACCGGTTAATGAGTTAATTAAAAAGCTGGATGAGAGCAAAAAGCAGATAGCAGCTGTTGAAATCCTCAAAGAGAATCAGGAAAGCAATGAAGAAAAGAAAAAGCAGCAGGAAGAGTTAAAGAAAAAGGAAGAGGCAGAAAGAGAAGAGCGTAAGCAAGCACTGGAACAGCAAAAGGCTGAAGCTGAAAGACAAAAAGAAGAACAGAAAAAGCAGCAGGAAGAATTAAAGAAAAAGGAAGAGGCAGAAAGAGAAGAGCATAAGCAAGCGCTTGAACAGCAAAAGGCTGAAGCTGAAAGGCGAAAAGAAGAACAGAAAAAGCAGCAGGAAGAATTAAAGAAAAAGGAAGAGGCAGAAAGAGAAGAGCATAAGCAAGCGCTTGAACAGCAAAAGGCTGAAGCTGAAAGACGAAAAGAAGAACAGAAAAAGCAGCAGGAAGAATTAAAGAAAAAGGAAGAGGCTGAAAAAGAAGAGCATAGGCAAGCGCTAGAACAGCAAAAGGCTGAAGCTGAAAGACGAAAAGAAGAACAGAAAAAGCAGCAGGAAGAATTAATGAAAAAGGAAGAGAAAGAAAAAGAAGAGCATAGGCAAGCGCTGGAAAAGCAAAAGGTTGAAGCTGAGAAGCGAAAAGAAGAACAGAAAAAGAAGCAGGAAGCGTTAAAAGAAAAAGGAGAGAAAGAAAAAGAAGAGTGGAAGCAGGAGATAGAAAGGCAAAGGGCTGAAGCTGAAAGGCGGAAAGAAGAATATAAGAAACAGCACGAAGAGTTAGAGAAAGAGGAAGAAGAAAAAAAAGAAGAGCAAAAAAATAAGCAGAATAATTGGAAAAAGGAACTGGAAAAACTGTTTGAAGAAAAAAAGCAGGAATGGAAACAAATAATTGAGGATATAAAAGAGATAAGCACAAAAAATCAAGAATATATAGACAATTTAGACAAAAAAAGTGAAGAAACAAAAAAAGGTAAGTGAACTCGTTTAGCTGAAGCTGAACATCACGCGTTTTTACGAAGTAAGATACGCATTGGGCTTCGGTGGGGGTCTTAGGAATTTGATAAAGTGTAAGTAAGCATGCCTATATAAGTTTAGTTAAATAGAGCATATATAACGTGGGTTAAGGGTTAAATTGGTTGCAGGTTACATGTGTTGCAGGTTACATGTGTTGCAGGTTACATGTGTTACAGGTTACATGTGTTACAGGTTACATGTGTTGCAGGTTACATGTGTTGCAGGTTACATGTGTTACAGGTTACATGTGTTACAGGTTACATGTGTTACAGGTTATATGGGTTGATTTATATGTCTTAATTGGGAAGAAACAAAATATTTAATATTTATCTGATTGTATAGAATGAAATAATTCTATAACAAATTAATGCATAAAAAAATGAGATTGAGGTGAATTACATGAAAAATTACGAATATAACCGTTATCTTGATCATGCGGTTTTAAAACCTGAAATGACTCGGGAAGAAGCAGCCAAAGCTATACAACTTGGAATTGATTATAGGGTTAAAACTGTTTGCGTTAAGCCTTGTGATATTGATATGGCTGTTGATATGTGCAAGGGGACAGAGACAGAGGTGTCTTGTGTTCTTGCTTTTCCGCATGGTAGCACGCTATCAGAAGTGAAAGCAATAGAAGCGGAGTATTACATTAAAAAAGGTGTTCACGAAATTGATATGGTGGTGAACTACGGATACATCCGCTCCGGGCTTTGGGAGCAGGTTTATGAAGATATAAAAGCCGTATCTGATGTAACAATACCTAAAAAAGTACCTCTTAAAGTTATTCTTGAAACATCGCAGCTCACAGATAATGAAATAGCAAAAGCAACAGAATGTGCAATACGTGCAGGAGCAGATTTCGTTAAGACGTCCACCGGCTTTTATGGTAGTGGTGCTACATTTGAAGCTGTTAAAACAATGCTGGATGCTTCCGGTGGTAGAATAAAAGTGAAGGCCTCAGGAGGAATCCGTAATGCAGAACAGGCTAAAGCTTTTTTAGATATGGGTGTTCAAAGACTTGGAAACGGCTTTTCATCAACTCCTGTAATCTGCGGAGATGACAAAAGTGTGTCTGAGGAGAGTGGTTATTAACAAAGAGAAGCCTTCATATAATTAGGAATGACCTTATATGTCGGGGGCTTCATGAAAACCAAGTTTAGCAATGTTATCAAGATATCAAGTGTTTATGTTGCAACAACAATCGGAGCTGCATTTGCATCAGGACAGGAAATTTTAAAGTTTTTTACGAGGTTTGAGATTAAAAGCTTTATTGGAGTTTTAATTTCGGGAGTTTTATTTTTAGTTGTTGCATTGGCTGTACTGGATATTGTGTATTTTCATAAAATAAAAAACAGCAGAGAATTACTGAAGCTCCTTGGTGGTAGCCACGTAGGGAAGTTTTTTGAGTATATGACGCTGCTTTTTTCTTTTTGTGTTTATATTATTATGATAGCGGGTGCAGCAGCCTTATGGAACAGGATTACCGGCTTTTCATACACCTTAGGAGTAATACTCATGTCAATGCTCTGTACCTTCCTGATATCCTTCAGTATAAAAGGTATCCTTGCGGTCAGTGAAATATTAACTCCCTTAATGATTAGTGGAATGCTGTATTTGGGTGTAAAAGTAATACTCAGAAGTCAAGCAGTTTTTTCGTTAGGTACAAGTATCACAAATAATTGGCTGGTATTTGCGTTTTTATATGTCTGCTATAACAGCATTTTGAATGTTTTGGTAATGAGCAGCATGCATCCATTGTTAACAACTCGGAAAACAAGTATATACTCTGGTATTTTGGGTGGAACAGCACTATTTTTCGCAATGTGGGTTTTAAATCAAGCTTTATTTATTAATTTGAAAGCTGTCCGTAACACAGAGCTTCCGATGGTTGAGCTTTCGATAATTTCTGGAAAGTGGGATTTTATAATATATTCATTTATTCTTGCTTTTGCGCTTATAACTACAGCAATATCATCAGGATACTGCTGTGTTGAACACTTCGAGCAAATCACAAAAAAGCCTCGGTGGGTGCTTAATATCTGCATGGGTATACTTGCTGTTCCTTTGGCAAACCAAGGTTTTTCAAACATGATCGATGTAATATATCCAATGTTCGGATATCTTGGCAGCTCTTTATTCGTACTCTTAATGATTCGTTGGATACAGCTCCTTGCTCGCAAAAGAAGAAAAATTTAAACGCCAGTAAATCAATAAAAACGCTAGTTATGATGGTAAAAGTAAAGACGGTAAAATGACGGTTAAGAGCGACAGAACGACGGTTAAGAGAAGCAAAACGACGGTTAAAGACGGTAAAGCGATAAATAACGACAGTAAAACGACGGTTAAGAGAGAGCTTAATCAAACCCAAGAGCAAATTATTGCACTATTCAATGAGCGCTTGCGCGAATTGTGCGCCAAAACGCGGGCGCTGAAAGCGCCTTCCTTGCGCGTTTTGTGTGCAACGCGCTGCGAGCATTTTATCAAATGCCCTTCAGTGGGGGATTGTACCCGCCACTAAAGCAGAAATCGGTTTATCCCCCGCCTATAGAGGCAGGGGTCTTAGGGCATTTGATAAATAAAAATGAAAAAACTACTATTGTTGAAATGGCAAGCGTAGTTGGTATAACAAAACGAAATATTGAAAAAAATATAAAAATTCTAAAAGATGAGGGTATACTTTTGCGTGAAGGTGGGAAAAAAGAAGGATATTGGAAGGTTGTTGGAAACGAGTATCCATCTTAAAAGTACGCATTTGATGCATAAAATACCTATGTGGAGGTTTTTATGCATCAAATGGAAGATTGTCTCATTTTCAAGTTTCTGCAATGAAAATAATATCTGCAGTAAAATCAATAATAGAACCGGATAAACTTTATTGAGTAAATATCACACAATAGATAGTCGTCAGTTTCAGTTTCCTGGATAATAATATAATCAGTTCCTACCTTAACCAAATCTCCTTCCCGATCTACAAACATTCCTGTACCCAAAATAAACTCAACCTTAACATGACGTCCAATTTGTGTCTGTAAAAATCCTTGAGTAAAGTTTGTGTCGACTAAAACTGAATCCCTTGCACCACGACCACTGGACATGATCGAAGTTCGGGGAGGAATTACCGGCTGCATTTGCTGCATTGGCTGAAAAATACTTGCCTGTGGAGCTGCGGGTTGAAGCATACCTGCCATAGAGGGTTGAGACATACCCATTTGCGGCATTGAAGGCCGAAACACATCTGCCTGCGGCATCGAAGATTGGAGCATATCTGCTTGTGGCATTGAAGGTTGAAGCATACCTGCCCGTGGCATGGTATGTTTATGCATACCTGTCTGTGGCATAGAAGGCTGGTACATATCTGCCCGTGGCATAGGCATAGCGGATTGATGCATGCTTGTATTTGGCATGGTGGATTGTTGCATACCTCGGTTCGGATTATTAGTTTGAAGAATCCTTGGTTCAGGTAAAGCAGGCTGATGCACATCAGGCGATATGTCATGAGTCTGCTGCATCGGTGCCATTTCAGTTGGCTCAGGCAGTTTTGGCCGTTTCGATGCGTTTACTGTTACGCTTTTTTTAACTGTTGTGGCAGGTGATGTTATCTTAACCACATTAGCCTGATCGTTTTGATCATTCATATAAAAACCTCCATTTATATACATCTATTTTTGTGAGCTATTTATTTGTGAGTCATTTATTTGTGAGCAATTGTGCAAAATAAATTATTTTATGATGTTTGTTTTTATTGTAAAAGCATCATATTTGTTTACAGAACATTACATATGCTATATCCTGCACGCCCGGAAATTTGCACTGGAAGCAATTATGTTTGAGCGTAGCTGGGTGTTGGAGAATAAAAGCAATGGTTGACGATACGGTTATAAAAAACGCCTGTTCTTGTTTGGGGGAAATATGTACTGCATCCTTCCTGAAAAGGATTGTAATACCATAAACATTCGCCCGCACCTGAGTGCTTATTTCCGGAAAGAGCCCAATCAGCCATCTCATAGTCTATTTGTCTTGCCGGAATGTTATATATATTTTGAGGATTATTTTGCCCGTATACAGTTTCCATTGCACAAGTAAATTGGTATGGCTGTAACAGTACTTTACGCAAATCGCCCTGATTGAGCCGCATGTACTCACCATAAGGAACATGAACACGATTCATTATAACTGTTGCTACTGCTTTCATTCCGTTATCGCCTTCACCTTCGGCTTCACATCGAATCATCCGGGCAAAAAGCTCCCTGGCGGATAATGGCATATAATCACCTTACCTTGGTTGTTTCTTAGTATTATCCTATGCAAATTTATTCAGTTGGTTAAAAGTTTTATGTAACTTTTATGAGATTTAAGTAATTTGAAATTCCTGTAACATGTAATTTGAGTGGTTTGAATTAATTACTCAACTTTCCCAGAGTGTTTTAGGGCTATCCTTCTTGGGGGAGCGTTCCAGTGGCTGGGGTTATCCTTCTTGGGGGAGCGTTCCGGTTGGTACGCTCCTTAGGTACGCACCTGTATTGGACGCTTACCTACACAGCAGGGTACCGGCGGCGATATGATATCACACCTCAGCAAATTTAAGTAATTTGAAACCTACTATTGTTTTATTTGCGGACTTATTCTAAAATAAGGGTTAAGCTTATAAGTAGAGCCTTGCAATCCGTAACATCAAAAAGGTAGCTTTGCTTTACTTACACTAGGGGGATTTTATGCTTAATGTAAAAAGAGTAGAAAGCAAAGCGGAATTTGATGATGCTTATAGTATTAGAATTGAAGTATTTGTTCGTGAACAAAATGTTCCTGAAGAAATAGAACTGGATGAATTTGATAAGGTTGCGGATCATGTTGTTGTTTATTTGGATAATGAAGCTGTTGGGTGTGGCAGATTGATACTAAACGGAGAAAAAGCCAGAATTGGTCGACTCGCGGTACTAAAAAAATATAGGAAAAGCGGTATAGGAAGGACAATCTGCGATGAGCTTATGAAAATAGCCACAAAAAAAGGTGCAAACAGCTTTGTTCTTGATGCTCAGGTTACAGCTATTGGATTTTATAAAAAAATTGGTTTTGTTGAGTTAGGTGAAAGATTTATGGAAGCAGGTATCGAACATATTCAAATGGTAAAATATAACAAAGAACAAAGAACTATGGGAAGTTGAGTTATAATAAATTTTGGGGGTATTTTATGAAACTTGCGTTTTCAACTTTAGGTTGTCCGAATTTTAGCTGGCCGGATATTTATTCAATGGCTAAGGATCTTGGTTATAGCGGAATTGAAATACGTGGTCTTGGGGATGATATTTTTGCGGTAAAGGCGCAGCCTTTCACAGAAAATATGCTGCCTCATACAATAAAAAAACTTGCATCTCTTCGTCTTGAAATTCCTTGTCTGTCTTCGGGTTGCTGCCTTAAATATCCGGACAGAGAGGATGAGAATGTAAAAGAAATAACTCAGTATATTAATTTAGCCAAAAGCTTAAATACGCCATATATAAGAATTTTAGCAGACCTTAAGCCGCAACCGGATGGAGAAGTGGATGATGGAGTTGTTTTAAAAGCATTACGACGCATTATTCCTGTTGCTGAGGAGAATGGTGTTGTTTTGCTCCTTGAGACGAATGGTGTATATTCAGATACATTGAGGCTACGAAATTTACTTGATCTTGCCGCAAGTGATTATGTGGCAGCTTTATGGGATATCCATCATCCATACCGTTTTGCAAAAGAAACTCCGGGAAAGACTGTTCAAAATCTGGGTGCTTATATACGGTATGTTCATGTTAAGGATTCCATTGTCGAAAGTGGTGAAATTAAATACAGGATGATGGGCGAGGGTGATTTACCTTTTCATGATATGATGCTTGCCTTAAGATCTATAAATTATGAAGGCTATATTTCTTTAGAATGGGTAAAACGCTGGGCATCCGACTTACATGATGCCGGAATTGTGTTCCCCCAGTTTGTCCATTTTATGAGCCGTTATATTGAAAGGCCTTCAGTTAGCAGTAAGCTTTTTTTTAACAACAATAAAACAGGCAAATATATTTGGGAAAAGGATACCTTGATAGATTTAACATTTCCGCAGGTTCTTGACCGTGTCGTTGAGGAGTTTCCCGACCAATATGCTTTTCGGTACACAACTCTGGATTACACAAGAACCTATTCCGAATTCAGGGATGATGTGGATACATTTGCCTGTTCATTGATAGCCTTAGGAGTTAAACGGGGCGATCACGTGGCGATATGGGCTACAAATGTACCCCAATGGTTTATAACATTCTGGGCGACCACGAAAATCGGGGCGATTCTTGTGACCGTAAACACAGCCTATAAAATCCATGAAGCAGAATATCTGCTTCGCCAATCCGATACCCATACACTTGTTATGATTGACGGGTATAAGGATTCAGACTATGTAAGCATAGTAAAAGAGCTTTGTCCGGAGCTTGATACAGTTAAGCCCGGTGAGCAGCTTCATGCAAGACGTCTGCCTTTCCTAAGGAATATCATAACAGTAGATTCAAAGCAAAAAGGATGTCTTACATGGGATAAGGCAATGGAAATGGCTGATATGGTACCGGTTTCTGAGGTTTACCGCAGGGCATCTGAAATTAACAAGAATGATGTTTGCAACATGCAGTATACATCGGGTACAACAGGCTTCCCTAAAGGAGTTATGCTCACACATTATAATGTTGTAAACAACGGAAAAAACATAGGCGACTGCATGGATTTATCAACAGCAGATAAAATGCTCATTCAGGTTCCGATGTTTCATTGCTTTGGTATGGTGCTGTCAATGACTGCATCTATAACTCACGGTGCTACCTTATGCCCTCTGCCATCTTTTTCACCTAAAAAAGGACTCGACTGTATAAACAGAGAAAGCATTACATGCTGCAATGGAGTCCCCACAATGTTCATAGCAATGCTGGGTCATGAGGATTTTAAAAAAACAGATTTTTCACATATGAGAACAGGTATAATGGCCGGAAGCCCTTGCCCTGTTAAGGTTATGCAGGATGTAGTTGATAAGATGAATATGAAAGAAATAACCATTGTTTTCGGTCAAACAGAATCTTCACCAGGCTGTACGCAAAGCCGCACCGATGACCCGCTGGAACTCCGTGTTAATACTGTCGGTCGCGCTCTACCGGGAGTTGAATGTAAAATTGTAGATCCGGAAACAGGAAAAGATTTGCCTGATGATGTAGATGGTGAATTCGTAGCAAGGGGCTATAATATTATGAAAGGATATTACAAGATGCCTGAAGCTACTGCAGCAGCAATTGATGAGGATGGATGGCTGCATACGGGTGACCTTGCACGCAGAGACAAAAATGGTTATTACAAGATTACAGGGCGCATAAAGGACATGATCATACGCGGAGGAGAAAATATATACCCGAAAGAAATAGAAGATTTTATATACACTCACCCGAAAGTGAAGGATGTACAGGTTATCGGCGTTCCCGATAAGCAATATGGTGAAGAAATTCTAGCTTCTGTGATTTTAAAGGAAGGAGAAAGCATGACAGAGGAGGAGTTGAAGGAATACACCAAGACACATATGGCAAAGCATAAAACTCCACGTTTTGTTGACTTTGTAACAGAATTTCCGATGAATGCTGCGGGAAAAATTCTAAAATATAAAATGCGTGAGGATGCGATTGAAAAGTTAAAGCTAAAAGAAGAGCTTGGTGTGTAAAGAAGCGGAGCCAGAAACCCTTCTTAATGTTTGAGAAATATAGGTTTATAGTGAACTCAGCTTATAATACAAAACCAAGCCGGTGAATGTGTATATGAAAAAATATATAAATGTATGATTGATACCACTGCAGAAATCCATTCTGTTGAATAAAACACAAATAATCATATCAGAAATGGGATGATTTTAGAGCTCCTGCAGTGATATCATGATTAGTATTTACTTTACATATTTGGCCACTTCATAAATGGCATATCATATTTATTGAACAAATCCTTGTGTTTTGGAATAACACGGAAAGAGTATCCATATTCACCACCGTTTGCAATATTAAGCGAAGCTGTATAGTTGTAGCTTGAAGAATCATGCTGCCTGGAAAGTTCCATTTCAACACTTTGACCCTGACGTATCACATTGTTCAATATTGGACCGTAGTAAACCTCAACAGCAACATCCTCAGGAGAAAGATCCCCTAATTGAACGATTGCATTAAAAACAATGTTCTCACCTGATTTTGCTAACTGCTCTTTAAGATGAGCACCATCCTTATCTGCGAAGATTTGTACCTGAGGCCATGCTTTATGAATATTTTTCTTCCAAGCTGCAAGCTTTCTGATAAGCTCATCATTTGAGCTATTAATGCTTCGAACTCTTTCTATGCATGGAACATAAAATTCACGGGTATAATCCTGAACCATCCTGTGAGTGCTGAAGGCAGGGGTTATGGATTTAATGGACTCTTTCATGATTTTTATCCATTCAACAGGAATGCCTCTCTCATTGCGACGGTAATATAAAGGAATAATAAACTCCTCAAGAAGACTGTATAAAGATTGGCTGTCCGCATCATCCTGATATTGCTCGTTGTCAAAGTGGGTATCGTCGCCTATAACCCAACCGTTTTTACCGTTATATCCCTCACACCACCAGCCATCAAATATGCTGCAGTTCATAATTCCATTTATACAGACCTTTTGTCCGCTGGTTCCACTGGCTTCAAGGGGACGTCTTGGGTTATTCAACCATATATCTACACCCTGCACAAGATTTCTTGACAGAGTCATATTATAGTTTTCAACAAGAAATACCTTGCCCTTAAACCCTTCCTTTTGAGCAATGTCATGGATATGCTTTATTACCTCATGTGCAGGTCTGTCGGCAGGGTGTGCTTTTCCAGCGAAAATAATCTGGACAGGCAGACTTCTGTTGTTCAATATTCGCTCAATCCTGGCCATATCCCTGAAAATAAGATTTGCACGCTTATATGTGGCAAACCTTCTTGCAAAGCCTATTGTCAAGGCGTCAGGGTCAAGCTGCTGCTCCAGTTTGTTAACTTCATATGCCGGCAGACCATTGGCATGATATTGTGTTTTAAGGCGTTGGCGGACAAAATCAACCATTTTGGCTTTTAGTTCACAGTGAATTTTCCACAATTGTTCATCGGGAATACTGTCAACGGATTTCCATACCTCCGGATCATAAATTTTTTCCTGCCAGTCGGAAGGAAGGTATTCATCGTAAAGGTATTTGAATGAGGGTGACATCCATGTAAGGGTGTGGATTCCGTTTGTTATATGAGTTATGGGCACATCATCTTCAGGTGTTCCTGCCCATATGCTGTTGTAAATATTTCGGGACACGGCACCGTGAAGCGCGCTGACACCGTTTCTTTTACCTGACAGGCTAAGTGCGAGAACGGTCATATTGAAATTATACGGGTCGCCCGGTTTTAGACCAAGACTTATAAAGTCATGCCTTTGAAGCCTAATCTGAGACCAATAGCTACTGAAATATCTGTCTATCATGTCCAGAGGAAAGACATCATTTCCGGCAGGAACGGGGGTATGGGTAGTGAAAACAGATGAAGAAATAACCACTTCCTTTGCTTCCTCAAAGGACATATTCTTTTCGGTAATGAGTTTTCTGATGAGTTCAAGGCCCATAAAAGCAGAATGACCCTCATTCATGTGGTACACTGTTCCCTTAATGCCAAGCACTTCAAGAAGCCGAATTCCCCCGATTCCCAAAAGGATTTCCTGTTGGATTCTGGTTTCACTGTCACCACCGTAGAGCTTTGCAGTTATACCCCGATCATACTGATTGTTTTCAGGTACGTCAGTGTCCAGTGCATACAGGCTAATTCGACCAATTGCTATACGCCATATTTTAGCATAAACTATTCTTCCCGGCATACTAACATGAACCATCAATGGTTCATTGTTCTGAGTAAAAACAGGTCGAACAGGCAAATGTGATATATTAAGCATAGAAAAACTGGTTTCCTGCCATCCATCCCTGTTTATGCGTTGGCTGAAATAACCTTGCTTGTAAAAAAGACCGATAGCAGTAAACGGTAAGCCTAAATCGCTGGCGGTTTTGCAATGATCTCCCGACAGGACGCCAAGTCCGCCTGAATATATTGGCAGAACCTCGTTTAGTCCATATTCTGCAGAAAAATATACTATTTGTTCTGATTGTTTATCTGGATAGGTACGGCTGAACCATGTGTCCTGTTTGCCGGACATGTAAAGATTAAACCGGCTAACAACAGTGTTATATCTTTCCATAAACTCAGGATCGCATTCTTTTTCACATAGCTTTTTATGATTTACCTCCTGAAGAAACCTGATTGGGTTTTTGTTAAGCTTTTCCCATAGGGGAAGATCAATTTCGCGGAACAGGTCAATAGCTTCATTATTCCATGACCACCATAGATTATAAGCGAGATCCTTAAGTCGTTCCAACTTAGGGGGCAGCTCGGTAGTCACTTTTATTTTTCCCATTATATACATTAATAGATTCATCCTTTCTATTGGTTTACATAACACAATATCTGATCGCATTTGTATATATACCCATATATATTATCTCATAATACTAAAAAATGATTCTATTGTACAGTGTTTTATTACATGGTTTCCGAATTGATTTTTACCAATTTATCAAAAAACCAAGACCCCCACTTCTATAAGTGGCGGGTTCCGATTCTACACTTCAGGTGGAGTAGAGTCTCCATCTGAAGCCCCGATGTTCAGCTTTGCTGAACGAGTTCACTATCGTACCATACGAAAAACAAATGAAATAAATTCAGCAAAATCATTTTTTGATATGTTTTCTATTCAACATGAACAGAATTAGCACTATATTGGAAATAAATGTGCTATATTGCTTTCGTTTTTAATTAGTTTTTACTGTGAAGTTTGAGTAATTATATTGAAAAAAGGTTATTGTTACTATATACTTAAATAAATTTGATTCCGAAACAGGTACATGAAAGTATTTATAATTATCATATACTATAAGGAGGTCTTTGTTGTGGCAGGTGAAAAAAAGTTCGGTTCTTCGATGTTTGGTTTTAAGCGTGCTGATGTTAACGCATATATTGAGAGAATTATCCGTGAATTTGATCATAGGTTGAGGGAAAAGGATGAGGAAATTGCAAATTTTAAACTCCGCTTTAATGAATTGCAGGCAAAATATGATCAATTATCTCAAAATGCGGAGTATTTAATTAAAGAAAAAGAAAAGATTGCCGGCGTTCTGCTACAGGCTCAAGAAAAAGCTGAAACTATGATGGTAGAGGCACAGGATAAGGCCTTGAAAGAAAAAGTACGGTTGGATCATACACTTGAAACCGAGAGAGAGAAAATTGTTGATATAAAACGAGATTTAAAAAGCCTAAAAAGTCATATAAGCGAAATTCTGACAAAATTCGAATCAGAGCTTAATAGTGCTATTTCAAATGTTTACGATTATGAGGAATTATATGTTCCAGATTCGTTGAATCGGGATAACGACGACAATGATTCTTTAAGCAGCAGTGATTCAACAAATCAAGAAAGTAAGGACAATAACGATATGGAGAACCCAGCATAAATTTTATTGTCAGGAGGTTTATTATGAAAAATGAGATTTTGAACATTCTTGCAAAAAATAGTCGCACCAGTAACGAGCAGATTGCTTTAATGCTTGGCAAGCAAGAAGAAGAGGTTAAACAGGCTATTACCGAACTGGAAGAAAAAAATATTATTATGGGATATCCGGCAATAGTGAACTGGGAAAAAACCGATAGAGATGCTGTTATGGCATTTATTGAAGTGAGAGTTACACCGCAAAGAGATAAAGGGTTTGATAAAGTGGCTGAAAGGATTTATCAATATCCTCAGGTAAAATCCTGTAATCTTATGTCTGGAGGTTATGATTTGTTTGTCGCTGTTGAGGGAAAAACGATGAAAGAGGTTGCGTTGTTTGTTGCTGAAAAACTTGCAACCATCGAATCGGTTATAAGCACAGCAACTCATTTTGTTTTGAAGCAATACAAGGAAAACGGTGTAATTTATGAACAAAAATATAAAGATAATAGAGAGGCTGTGGTTTTATGAATGTTAGTAAAATGATAGCCCCTCACATTAAGGGTGTTGCTCCTTCGGGAATACGAAAATACTTTGATCTTATTAACGAGATGAAAGATGCAATATCTTTGGGGATTGGTGAACCTGATTTTGTTACACCATGGAGAATTCGCGAAGAGGGCATATATTCTCTGGAAAAAGGTTTTACGCACTATTCTACCAATGCGGGATATATTGAGCTCAGACAGGAAATCTGCAATTATATGGAACGCAGGTTTAACCTTAAATATGCTGCTGAAAAAGATGTGCTTGTTACAGTAGGTGGGAGTGAAGCTATCGATCTCGCCATAAGGGCTATTGTATCAAAAGGTGATGAAGTAATTATACCTGAACCTTCCTTTGTAGCATATAAGGGATGCACACTTTTTGCCGGAGCGGTTCCGGTACCGATAGAATTGAAAGCTGAAAATCAATTCCGTTTGCGTCGTGAGGATCTTGAAAGGGCAGTAACCGATAAAACAAAAATTATCATTATTGCTTACCCCAATAATCCCACCGGAGCAATCATGGAATATGACGATTATCTGGAAATTGTTGATTTTCTAAAAGATAAGGATATTATGATTATATCCGATGAGCTGTATGCGGAGATGACATACGTCGATAAGCATGTTTCCATTGCCATTTTTGATGAAATGAAGGACAGAACAATTGTTGTTAATGGGTTCTCAAAGGCTTATGCCATGACCGGCTGGAGAATTGGTTATGCATGTGGTAACGAAGCTATAATCGAACAAATGAAAAAAATCCATCAATATGCCATTATGTGTGCTCCAACGAATGCCCAATATGCTGCAATTGAAGCATTAAGAAATTGTGATGATGATGTTACAGAGATGATTACGGAGTATAACCATAGAAGGCGTGTTGTGTTAAGCGGTTTTCGTAATGCCGGAATGGATTGTTTTGAGCCTTTAGGTGCTTTTTATGTGTTTCC
>ENA-UOOR01001393-UOOR01001393.1-fermentation-metagenome-genome-assembly--contig:-NODE-1393-length-28662-cov-10.570175_pt1 | contig 28662 bp, 19 predicted proteins | sample MGYA00245780_ERZ724029 | MGnify/ENA primary metagenome ERZ724029 (study PRJEB28704, sample SAMN03018315) | fermentation metagenome | biome: anthropogenic terrestrial biome; feature: soil... | reverse complement strand
CTTATTTCAATTTGGGAATTGTATTGTTTGCTGTAACATATCTTCTTGCAATGGACTGGCTGCCCATGGGTACGCAGGCGGGAACACCACGAAATTTCCTCTTTGTTATTTTAATAATTGCTGTTATCCTGGGAGCATTGTGGTTGATGGTAATCTATTACGAGAAAATACTCCGATGGAGCCTTGCAAACAGGTGGAAGTTTATGACCATTCCCATCTTAACCATTCTCTTTGGCATTGTGATCTGGCAAGGATTTGACAAAACTTTTGGTCTTGTGGCAAAAGGATTTGAGACTGTTGGGTGGGAATCATTCCGGCAGACAGGTTTCTGGCAAAACGCGAGCAACCGTTTTCCTGGTGTAGGTCAGGAGTTTATGCCCACTCTGAACGAAGGCTCTTTTTTACTGATGCCCACGAGTATGCCCCATACCGGCATAGAACAGAATCAGCAATACATTGAAGTACTCGACAAACGGATCAGCCATATTCCGGAAGTAGAACTGACCGTTGGCAAATGGGGACGTGTCAATTCGGCACTCGATCCGGCACCGACACAAATGTTTGAAAATACAATCACCTACCGGCCGGAATATATACTGGATCAGGACGGAAACCGAAAACGCTTCAAAGTAAACAGGAAGGGTGAATTTATTCTGACCAACAACAGTACATACAATCCGGAGGAAGGTTTTCGGTTGATACCTGAAGATAGTCTCGTTCACGACAGAAGGGGTAAATACTTCAGACAGTGGCGTCCCGAAATAAAGAATGAAGACGATATCTGGCAGGAGATCGTCAACGTATCACATTTACCCGGACTCACTTCGGCACCGAAACTCATGCCCATTGCTGCAAGAACGGTGATGCTTTCTACCGGCATGCGTGCACCGATGGGTGTAAAAGTATCCGGACCCGATCTGGAGTCGATAGAAAAGGGTGGTAAAGCAATAGAAACGGCTTTAAAAGATGTCCCTTCGGTGCTTCCATCTACCGTATTTTACGATCGGGCTGTGGGAGCTCCCTATATCGAGATCAGTTTAAACCGGCAAGAGATGGCCCGTTACGGCATCACTGTGGCCGACCTGCAAGAGGTAATCAGCGCGGCTATTGGTGGAATGTCCCTGACTACCACGGTGGAAGACCGAGAACGTTTTCCGGTACGACTACGTTATCCGCGCGAGTTAAGAGAAAATCCGGATGAATTGGCCCGTCTCATCGTACCGACTGCCACGGGTGCGCAGATTCCACTGGGCGATGTAACAGATATTACCTATACGCGCGGAGCGCAGATGATACAAAGCGAGAACACCTTCCTGATCGGGTATGTTATTTTTGATAAGGTGGCAGGCAAAGCAGAAGTAGATGTGGTTCACGAGGCCCAAAAGGTGCTTGATGAAAAATTAAGAAACGGTGAAATGCAATTACCGAAAGGAGTTTCCTTCACCTTCGCCGGAAACTATGAACAACAAGCCCGTGCATCGAAGCGGCTGGCGATTATCATACCCATTAGTCTTCTTGTCATCCTACTGATTCTTTATTTCCAGTTTAAAACAATCACAGCCTCACTCATTCACTTTTCGGGAATATTCGTCGCGCTGGCCGGAGGGTTCATTCTATTGTGGCTCTACGGTGAACCCTGGTTTATGAATTTTAATATCGGAGGAATGAACATCCGAGACATGTTCAACATGCAACCGATTAATCTGAGTATTGCCGTGTGGGTAGGATTTATCGCGCTCTTCGGCATTGCTACAGACGATGGCGTGCTGATGGGGACCTATATACATGACGCCTTTTTGGAGAGAGATCCACAGACATTGGAAGATGTAAGGGAAACTGTTGTGTATGCCGGTAAAAAAAGAGTACGCCCTGCAGTAATGACCACTGCTACTACATTGATTGCACTTCTTCCGGTACTTACTTCCACCGGTAAGGGTTCAGAGATCATGGTACCCATGTCAATCCCTACTTTTGGCGGAATGGTCATTCAAATGATGACCATGTTCATCGTACCCATCCTGCAGTGTTGGTGGAGAGAAGGTATTATCCGAAAGAAAGCGAAACGACAAGCTAAAATTACAGATTATGAAACAATATAATATCAACCGCTTATTCATCATCTTGCTGGGTTTTATGATTACCCTCCCTCTCAAGAGCCAAACAGCTGATTCACTCGACCATTACCTTGAAATAGCAGGTAAAAATAATCCGGGTTTGAATGCCGATTTTCTGGCTTACAAAGCATCACTGGAAAAGGTGCCACAGGCTGGTGCCTGGCCCGATCCTAATTTGGATATCGGCTTTTTTCTCAAACCGATGGATATTGTGGGTGGACGTCAGATCGCCGATTTCACGCTGATGCAGATGTTCCCCTGGTTTGGCACCAAAAAAGCAGCCCAAACAGAGGCCACCCACATGGCCAAAATGGCGTATGAAAAATTCAGGGAGACAAGGGATAACCTCTATCTGCAAGTATACACCCAGTGGTATATACTTGCTACGCTGGCTGAGCAGCTTAACAACAATCGTGAGAACCTCCAGCTGCTGAAACAACTTGAAGAACTCGCTATTCGCAAGGTATCATCGCCTTACAGCGGTTCTTCATCCGGTTACACGGTGCCTGCCCCTTCGCCGGCAACAAAAAGCAGCAGCTCATCACCTACCAGTGGTGGTATGGCAGGCATGGGTTCGATGGGAGGATCCACCACTTCTTCCGCTACCACCTCTTCCTCGATGTCCGGTATGGGCAGTGCAGGAAGCAGTATGTCTTCCGGCATGGGTAGCGCTGCTCCGGGTATGTCCGACGTACTTCGGGTGCAACTGGAGATGGTAGAAATTGAAAATAACATCGAGAGTATCCTGTCGGACATTGCAGCCGAAAAAGCCAAGTTTAACGCGTTGTTGAACCGTCCAGTCGATTTTGAAGTCGTGGTGCCCGACTCAATCTCGAAAGTAGACTATCTCTTCTACAAAGTTTCTTCCATGCGTGAGATAGAAAAGCAAAATCCCATGTTGGGAATGCTGGAAGAAGAAGAACAGGCTTACCGTGCAAAGAGAGAAATGGACCAGAAAATGAGTTATCCCATGTTTGGTATCGGGTTGCAATACATGCTGATTGGCAAGAGCAAGCCTGATCCGATGAATCCGGGAGTGGCACCCGAGATGACCGGTATGGATATGGTCATGCCCATGTTTTCTATTACAATCCCGTTATACAGGAATAAATACAACGCACAACAACGCGAAAGCCGGTTTATGTGGCAGTCGGCACGAGAAAAGTACAACAACACGATCAATATACTTCAGTCCGATTTGTTTAAACTGAAACAGCAGCTCGACAATGCTGAACGCAAGATTGCCCTTTACCGGAAGCAGGAGCAACTGGCCAGGACGACCTACCAGTTGGTTGTGCAGGAATTTGTCTCTGCAAAGAGTGACCTCACCAACGTGATTCAGGTGCAGCGGCAGTTGCTTGATTATCAGTTGCGGCAAGCCGAGACAATTGCCGAATACAACACAATAGTGGCATCCATCCAAAAATTACATTCTTTTGATACAACAAACATTTAAAATATAACGATCATCATGGATAAGAATAAAATAAAAGAAATTGGAAATCATCCCTATTTCAGGTACGGATTGATCCTGCTGGCCGGTCTGTTTCTCGGTTGGCTTATTTTTTCGGGGAACAACAAGGAACAAAAGTCACAGGAAACAGTTACAGTGGAAGAAGCACATGATCACGGAGCGGAACCCACCATCTGGACCTGCGCCATGCATCCCCAGATAAGAATGGAAGAGCCGGGCGACTGCCCCATTTGCGGCATGGACCTCATTCCGCTAAAGACAACCGGATCGGGCGATGCGGCTATTGACCCAAATGCCATTCAGCTATCGGCTGAAGCCGCCGCATTAGCTAATGTACAAACAACCATCGTGAGCAGACAGAATCCGGTGAAGGAGGTGCAACTCTATGGCACCATTCAGGTGGACGAAAGGCTTTCTCAATCCCAGACATCCCACGTGAGCGGACGCATCGAAAAATTGTTTGTCACCTTTACCGGCGAAAGTGTACGTCGTGGACAACCCATCGCCACCATCTATTCACCTGAGCTGTTAAACGCACAACAGGAACTGATTGAAGCAGCGAAGATGAAAGATCTACAGCCCGCTTTGATACAGGCGGTAAGAGAAAAATTACGTCTGTGGAAACTCACCGATCAACAGATCGCACGTATTGAACAGTCGGGTGAGGTTTCTCCGCTAATCGATGTAGCCGCTACCACAAGCGGTATCGTAATTTCAAAAAATGTAAACCAGGGTGATTATGTAAATACCGGCACCGTGCTCTTCGATGTGGCCAACCTGTCGCAGGTATGGGCTGTCTTCGATGCATACGAGTCGGATCTTCCTTTTCTGAAAGTGGGCGACCGGCTGGAATACACCCTTCAGTCGTTACCAGGTAAAACTTTTTCGGGAAAAATATCTTTTATCAATCCCATTCTGGATCCTGCCACACGTACCGCCAAAGTGCGCGTAGAGACAGCCAATCCCGGCATGGAGCTAAAACCGGAGATGTATGCCAACGCACTCATCAACGCTCCGCTTAAACAATATAACAATGAGGTTGTTATTCCCAAGTCGGCCATCCTCTGGACAGGAAAGCGTTCCATCGTCTACGTGAAACAGCCCGACACCGAGACACCCGCCTTCCTGCTTCGGGAAATTGAACTGGGGCCGTCGCTTGGTGACGCTTACGTGGTATTATCCGGCATACACGACGGAGAAGAGATTGTGACCAATGGCGCATTTACCATCGATGCCAGTGCACAGTTGGCAGGGAAACGCAGCATGATGAACGATGAAGCAGGAAGGGCAGTAACGGGGCACGAGGGGCATACAATGAATGGGGCCACTCCAGCAAGTACAGCGCCCCCCACGGGACATGAGGGTCACAACATGCAAGCCGCTGCTTCGGGCAGTGAGCATGCGATGCTGGCGGTGCAGGGTTTGTGCGAGATGTGCAAGGATCGCATTGAGAAAGCAGCAAAATCTGTCAGTGGTGTCACTTCTGCAAGTTGGGACATCAAGACAAAACAGTTGCATCTCAATTTTGATCCGGTAAAGACATCGGCAGATGCTGTCGCCAAAGCCATTGCCAAAGCCGGACACGACACCGATAAATACAAGGCCGACAAGGCAACATACGATGCATTGCCTGCCTGCTGCAAATACAGAGGTTAACAATCAAATTATTAAAATTTTAAAATGTAACAAAGATGAAAACAACAATTTTAGCAACATGCGCGCTGAGTACACTCTTGTTCATTTCCTGCAACTCAGGATCATCCGACAAGAACAACTCGGCACCAAATAATGGAATGGAACAGATGGAAACGGGTGCACAACACAATGAAACAGATCACATGACATCGGGCGAAGCGCACGAAGAACATGCCATGCTGAATGTAAAGGGAAGTTGTGAAATGTGTAAAGACCGCATTGAAAAAGCAGCGAAGGAAGTGGAAGGCGTTTCTTTTGCGAGCTGGGAGACCGAAAAAGAGGTGTTGCATTTGAATTACGATCCCGATAAAACATCGACCGACGACATTGCAAAGGCCGTAGCCAAAGCCGGTCACGATACTGATAAGTACAAGGCCGACCAGGCTACGTACGATGCATTGCCCGCCTGCTGCAAATACAGGAATTAATTGATTGAATAGATTTTTTTGTTGAAGGGGGAAGTATCCTGCTGTGGTATTTCCCCCCTATTAAAATAAACCGAGATGGACCAGACAAATGTAAATAATGACGAACATCATGCACATGATTCGCACAGTCATCATGATCATGAGATAAGCCATCACGCAACGCATGAAGAGCATGATATGCACGACCTTGCACATTCGATGCACGAGGGACATGAGGGGCACGATCATGCCGGCGGACATTTGGGGCATATGGCACACATGGGAAACCTGAAGCAGAAATTCTGGGTGTCTCTCATCATCACCATCCCGATCATTTTGCTGTCCACTTTTATGGGTGAGAAACTACCATTTCAGTTTTCTTTTCCGGGATCAGACTGGGTTGTGCTGGTATTGTCCTCCATTCTGTTCTTTTATGGCGGTACTCCTTTTTTGAAAGGAGCCCAAATGGAGTTGAAGGAAAAGAATCCCGCCATGATGACCCTGATCTCAATGGGTATTACGGTGGCATACATTTATAGCGTCTATGCTTTTATTTCGAATCACTTCTTCCCGGATGCCGAGCACCAGATGGACTTTTTCTGGGAGTTGGCTACCCTGATTGTCATCATGTTGCTGGGACACTGGATTGAGATGAGAGCAGTAGGCAATGCCGGCAACGCACTGCAAAAGATGGCAGAACTGCTTCCGGGAAGCGCTCGTCTGGTAGATGAGCATGGTAATATTACCGATGTGGATCTCAAACAAATCCAGATCGGGCAACTGTTAATCGTCAACGCCGGAGAAAAAATCCCCACAGATGGTAAAATTGTGGAAGGGAACACCACTGTCAACGAATCGATGGTGACTGGAGAAGCCAAAGCAGTCAAGAAGACCAAGGGTGATAAAGTGATTGGAGGGGCCGTGAACGGAAACGGTACAATAAAGATTGAAGTGACAGGTACCGGTGAATCGGGTTTCCTTGCACAGGTGATGAAGCTTGTCAGTGAAGCGCAACAGGAGAAATCGCGCTCAGAGACACTCTCCGATAAAGTGGCCAGAGCATTGTTCTACGTGGCCGTCACGGTGGGTGTAATTGCATTTGTCGTTTGGCTGTTGCTCACGAAAAATGTAGATATCGCACTTGAGCGGCTGGTAACCGTACTGATCATCGCCTGTCCCCATGCACTCGGGCTTGCCATACCGCTGGTAGTGGCCCGTTCTACATCACTGGGTGCGAGCAACGGCCTGCTTATCCGAAACAGGGTTGCACTGGAAAAGTCGAAAGAGATCGCGGTGGTCACGATGGATAAGACCGGCACACTCACAGAGGGAGATTTTCGTGTTTCCGCTGTTGAGTCCCTATCCGAGAAGTGGAGCAACGACGAAGTTTTGCGCCTGATGGCATCGCTGGAGAGCCATTCCAACCATCCCCTGGCTATCGGCATTATGGAAAAAGCGGAAAAGCGGAATATTCGCTTTCCGGCACCTCAGAATGTAACGGTCATCAGTGGCACCGGTCTGAGTGGATCGGCAGAAGGCAAGCAGCTGCTGATCGTAAAACCAGCTTATCTTGATCAGCACAATCTGTCTTACGACAACAATCGATACCAGGAGTTGGCTCAGAAAGGGAACTCGGTAAGTTATCTGATTGTGGACAATGAAGTGGCCGGTATTGTCGCACAAGGCGATGAGATTAAGGAAGAAGCCAAAACCACTGTGGATGGTTTGAAACGGATACACATTACGCCTGTAATGCTCACGGGCGATAATGAAGATTACGCCAAGAGCGTGGCATCACAGGTTGGCATCACCGAAGTACACGCAGAACTCCTGCCTCAGGACAAGGAAAAACTCATTCAATCCTGGCAACATAGCGGGAAGCCGGTCATGATGGTGGGCGACGGGGTAAACGATGCGCCTGCACTGGCCAGGGCAGATATTGGAGTGGCCATTGGTGCAGGAACAGACGTGGCCATTGATTCGGCCGATGTGGTACTGGTCAAAAGCAACCCATCCGACATCCTGCATTTTTTCTCGCTGGCAAAGAATACAACCCGAAAGATGGTGCAGAATCTCTGGTGGGGAGCAGGCTATAACATCATTGCCATTCCGCTCGCAGCAGGCGTGCTGGCTCCGGTAGGGATCATATTGAGTCCGGCCGTGGGAGCCGTACTGATGTCCATCAGTACCATTGTGGTCGCGCTCAACTCAATGACGTTAAAATTATCCTAGATATTTTGTTTTTTTATAGTATTTCTGCATCTTTGCAAAAGAGTTGTTGAAATTAGATGTTTTTGTTGTATAAAAGATCAAGCACATTAAAATGTAATATTTTCTTAACGGTTATGTAACATTTAATAACCATCTTTGTAACGTAAAATAAAATTGCGTAATAACAGCTGGTGAAATATTTTTGCATGGATAAGCATCTTGAGGCAAAACACTTAATAAATTTATCAAAGGGTGATCATCGTTCTTACGAATTACTATTCCTTACCTATCATCCGAAGATCTATCATTTTTTATCGGGTTTCATAAAAAATGAGGAAGAAGCATATGATATGGCCCAGGAAATATTTTATAAAGTGTGGGTAAATCGCACGGCCATGAAAGAAGTCAAGTCATTTAAGGCTTATTTGTTCACCATGGCAAGACATATGATTTATAACCAATACGAACACAACCTTGTAAAGGAAAAATACAATCTCAGTCGTTTAAACCAATCTGAGACCTATGAGCCGGAAGAAGAACTGTTTGCCAAAGATCTCTCTCTTTTGATCGACTTGGTAATCTCGAAAATGCCCCTGCAACGTCAACGTATTTTTATGATGAGCCGGAAAGAAGGGCTTTCGAGTGATGAGATTGCTTCCCGCCTGAGTATTCACAAGCGGACAGTTGAGAATCACATTTCCAACGCGCTGACCGATTTAAAAAAAGCACTTCAATATGTTTCTCTCCTCTTTCTTTAACAATAACAAGAACTGCATTGTAGTGCACAACCAACCTGCATCGTTTCGTTATTTTTTCTAAAAAATATTTTATTTGTGCGTTTCCCGCTGAATGCCTGTCTACCATTATAAAGACTAAATCGGCCCGATTGAAAAAATCTTTCCATAGGCAGTGAACAAATAAAATGGATAAAAATTTTATTCGCATACTGATATTCCGTTTTTTTGAGAATGATTTTCCTCAAAAAACTTTTCTTAAATTCCAGCAGTGGCTTACCCGCGAAGAAGATAGCGAGCTAAAAGACGATGTGCTTCAGGAATTGTGGGAACGAGAAACGACAGAAGCCAATGCACGTACTTTACTGGCTTTGAAGGAAATGAATAAACGGATAAGAAAAGAAAAAAAATCCAGCCATCTGTCGTTATCGCGCCGTCTGCTTCGTATTGCCTCGATTCTGATTTTGCCTGTCATAGGTGGATTGACCACCTATTGGATCGTGCGTGATAACTTTGAATCAACCATTCCAAAAACGGAAATAGTAGAACATATTGTACCTGACGGAGAGATGAAGCAGATTCTTTTACCGGATGGTTCTGAAGTATGGCTAAATGCCGGTTCTATGTTATTATATGCTGATAACCTTCCCGGGAAGAATCGACATTTATTTCTGAATGGAGAAGCTACTTTTCAGGTTAAAAAGGATCCCGAACGACCTTTTATCGTGAAGACCCAACATATGCAGATAGAGGCTCTGGGAACCACATTCAACGTACGATCATATATAGATATGGGCAGTACGGCAGTTACCCTTGAGGAAGGGTTGGTCAGAGTAGGTGTCACCGGAAAAGTAAATCTGTCGGAAGTGATTCATCCCAACGAACAGTTTGTTTATGATCACCGTCTGGGAATAACCTCGTTATTACAGGTTGATGCTGAACTTATTTCAAGATGGAGGGAGGGTTACCTTGTTTTCGAGGATGCATCTTTTGAGGAGATAATCCACACGGTGGAGCGACGTTTCAATGTTATTATTCAGTATGATGTGAGAAAGTACGGAGGAGGACGTTTCTCGGTAAAATATACGCCTTATGAAAATGTGGAACAGGTATTAAACATTCTGGAAACATTGAATCCGGGATTAAAATGGCACAGAGAAGAGAATGCGATTTACATTGAATAATATGATGGATTGAGAGAAGGAGAAATGCGCATGGGAAAAAGAGCCGGGAAGCTTGTAGCGCAGGCTTCCCGGGTTGAAATCGTTAAATACCATACATCGTTTATATCCATGGAGTAAATACAAGGATAATTATATAAAGTACTAACAATCAGTTTACAAAATTATGAAAATAAATGAGAATAAAAACAGAATAAGGACAATTTATTTGTGTCGGTTCTTGTTTCTGTTTATAGCCTTTTCATTCTTCCAGACACAATCCTCCTGGGGGCAATCTGTTTCTCTTTCCAATAACAGGTTAACACTCAGAACTGCTTTTTCCGAAATAGAAAAACAGACCAACATGTCGGTCGATTATAACCGCGAAATAATCGATGTAAACAAAACGGTTACCCTACCCCGTAAAAGCGGTTCCCTTGCCAATATAATGACCGCACTGTTCAAAGATAGCGATTATACATACAGTGTAAAGGAAAATCACATCATCATCACCAAAGCTCCCGTGGTTGCACAGCCGCCGGCAAGTAAGAATATAACCGGTAGGATTGTGGATAAAGAGGGTGTACCCATCATCGGTGCTAACATCATAGAAAAGGGAACCGTCAATGGAACGGTAACCGATATAGATGGAAATTTCTCGTTTCAGGTAAAGGAAAACGCCACCCTCCAGATCTCCTACATCGGCTATCTTCCACAGGAAGTAAACAGCCACGATAATACCGTGGTAGAGATTATTCTGCAGGAAGATTCGAAAACATTGGATGAGGTTGTGGTGATCGGCTACGGAACAGAACGTCGTTCACTGGTTACCAGCGCCATCAGTAAATTATCGGTCGATGAGTCGAATATGAGACAAATCAACAGCCCCACCCAATTATTGGACGGACGTATTGCCGGGGTGTCTGTAGGCAGTAGTTCTGGGAACCTGGGGAGCGGGGAGAAAATCAGTGTGCGCGGTATGGCATCATTAAATGCCAGCAATGAGCCGCTATATGTGATTGATGGCATTCCTATTACAGATCATAATGCCAACCTGTTTAATTTTGGTGAGTCGATGAGCTCTTTGGCAGGCATCAGCCTGGGTGATATCGAATCAATCAGTATACTCAAGGATGCGGCCTCAGCAGCTATTTATGGATCCAGAGCCACCAACGGGGTTGTTGTAATTACAACCAAATCTGGAAAAGCAGGCAGGTCTGATATAAGAATCAATTATAGTACCGGCATTTCACAATTTCCAAATAGGGGAAAACTTAAAGTAACTGATTCAGAAACATATCTGATGCAATACAACGAGGGAGTCGATAATTATAATAAGCAGTACGGACTGAGCGTAGGGGATCCGAATTATAAAACATACTTGCAAAACCCATTTGGGAATATGCCGGATACCGACTGGATGAGCCTAATCACACAAACCGGTAAAATGCAGAAGATAGATGTATCTTTTTCAGGCGGCAGCCAGAAAACAACATTTTATGTAGGAGCTGATTATTCCCATCAAACGGGGATTATCAGAACCAATAAGATGGAGAAAATTAACCTGAAAGCTAAAATTTCGCATGAAATGAATAGCTGGCTTGAAGTAGGAGCTAATACTTCGGGTAATTATATGAAAAATCATCAGGTACCGGGAGCAAGTCTGGGATCCACAATTATTGGACGCTCAATCCTGCAAAGACCATTCGCCCGTCCCTATAAACCAAATGGAGAATATTACGTGGGAGGAACGGATGATCTGAGGTTTCATAATCCCATGCAGATATTGAATGAACAAATTGCATATCTGGAGAACCTGCGGTTCCTGGGTACATTTTATACCCAATTTAAATTCAAGGATATTCTCACATTCAAAACCTCACTGAACACGGATATATTGAATATCTATGACTATACCTACTACAACGAAAATCATCCTTACGGAACAGGTGTAGGTCGCCTTTTGGATTATAACAGAACCATAACCAACATAATGATAGACAATGTTTTGAATTATCGGGACATGTTTGGTGATTTTTCGGTCAACGGCATGCTGGGTCATTCGTTTCAAAAAATAGGGCATCGGGATATCAACTTGGATGGCAGAGGATTTCCAAGTCCATCGTTCGATGTAATCGGAGTTGCCGCTGAAATTGCCGGACATTCCGGGAACAACGTAGCCTACGCGATGGAGTCCTACTTTGGTCGTGCATCTACCGCTTACAAAGAGAGATATATTCTTACGGCCACGCTGAGGACGGATGGTTCTTCCAAGTTTCACAGAGACAGGCGGTGGGGATGGTTTCCGTCTCTTTCTTTGGGATGGAACGTGTCGGAAGAGGAGTTCATGAAAGAATCCGACATAGATTTCAAGTTCAGGATGAGCTATGGGAGAACCGGTAATCAGGAAGGCATCGGACGTTACGCTTACCAGTCGTTCCTTTCCGGAGGAAATAACTATGGTGGTGTGAGCGGTATAGCAACTGGTAACAATGATTTTGGGAACGTAGATGTAACCTGGGAGAAGGCCGACCAGTATGATATCGGTTTCGACTTGTCTTTCCTGAAAGGGAGGATAAACACCATGGTCGATTTGTATCAGAAAAATACAACCGACCTGCTCTATGATATGCCGATGCATGCCACTACGGGTAGGACCAACACGCTCACAAACATTGGTTCCATGCAAAACAGAGGAATCGAGTTTACGCTCAATACACACTTCAACATCAATAAAGTAGATTGGCTCACCCAATTTAATATCGCCCATAACAGCAATAAAATAACCCGCTTATTGGATCACAATAATCCCATATCGATTGGTGGCAACAGGGCATTGCAAGTAGGCCAGGAGCTTGGGATCTTCTACATTTTCAAGCAGGAAGGTATTTATCAATACGACGGTGAAGTACCCGCAGAGCAATATGCCATGGGAGTGAGAGCGGGCGATGTGAAATGGAAAGATGTAGATGGAAATGGGATTATCAACGACAGTGACCGGATGGTGACAGGTTCTTCCAATCCGGATTTCTTTGGAGGATTTAATAACAGTTTCAGATACAATAATTTTCAGTTCGATATGTTTTTTACCTATATGTACGGTAACAACGTATTCGCACAGTGGCAGAACGACCTGTCGAAAGTAGGACATACCAATGCGGTAATGCAGAAATATGTCGACCGGCGATGGACTGGTCCCGGAACAACCAATAAGTATCCGAGATCCGTGGTTGGTGATACCAATAATACAAGAAACTCAACGCGAATTCTGGAGGACGGCTCATTTATCCGTCTCCGTAGCCTGACCCTTGCATACGATGTGCCAAAGAAATTTTTAGAAAGATACGATGTAAACGGATTAAGACTTTATCTTCAGGGAGACAACCTGTTTATTCTGACAAAATATACCGGATGGGATCCCGAAACCAGTAATAATATGGATCCAAGATTCTTTGGAGTTGCAACTTTGGGAGTACCCCAGCCCAGGGTCTTTAGTTTTGGGGTCAATCTTAATTTTTAATCTGAAAAAAGAATGATATGAAGACTTATATTTATATTCTCCTGAGTATACTTTTATTTTCATCGTGTGCCGATTATCTGGATCTCTATTCCAGATCGGCCATTCCACCGGAGGCGGTTACTGAAGGAGACTTACCTGCATTGCGAATCGGTATGTATAATTTTGTACAAAACAAGCCCGGCGTACGTGCTTTTATGATGCACGATTTGTTGGGTGGAGGCATTCAAACCACGACGGGGAGCGCAAGAGACCTTATAAACAACACGTTGAGTCCACTCAATGCGTATATCCAGGGCAGCTGGGATGGCTATTTCAATGCTCTTTTTCAGGCAAATACCGTGATTGAAGTGACCGACAGGTTCTCTACAGTGCAATCCCAGCTTATCAAGGGAGAAGCGCTTTATTTTAGAGCCTATATCTATTTCTGCCTGGCTACACGCTGGGGAGGGGTTCCTATTTTGGAGAAAAATACGTTGGAGAAAGTGTCAAGAAATACGCTGGGAGAAGTATGGAATTTTATTGATCAAGATTTGGAACTGGCAACCAAATTGTTGACGGATGCACCTACATCCTATTATTATGTGTCAAAGGATGCGGCAATAGCTTTGCGTGCCAGGGTGGCCCTTAGCAGCGGAGATTATGCCAATGCGGCGAAATATGCAGAATCTTTGATTGTAAAAGGGAAATATAAATTGGATAGCTTCGACAAGATTTTCCGAAAAAAAGCCAACACGGAAATTATTTTCGCTTTTGAAAACCGCACGGAAGAATCATCCATCAACATCAGCGATCTGTATTATACGTATGATCATCCCAATAAAGGGCAGGGGTCCTATAAGCCGACAGATGCTACCATCGCACTTTTTGCCGATGAAGACAATAGAAGAGATATCACGCTGATAAATATCGGAGGCCGTACCACGATCAATAAATATGAAAGCGGTCAAACCGGACGTGATCCCGTAATTATCTCACGCATTGCCGAGATGTACCTGATCAGTGCAGAAGCACAGGGTTTGGGGAACGGTATTGCACGATTAAACGAACTAAGGGTTTTCAGAGGTCTGGCACCTGTCACAGCTGCAAATTCCAGTGAATATCTGAATCTGATTCTCGACGAAAGGGTGCGTGAATTGGTTGGAGAGAACTTTATGTACCACGATTACGTGAGAACGGGCGTAGCTGTTGAGAAATTGGGAATCTTGCCTCATCAGGTTCTCCATCCCATACCGGGTAGAGAGCTTCAGAACAATCCAAATTTAACTCCCAACCCGGGCTATTAATATTGTGGTATACTAAAGACGAAATACAATGAAAAAATTTCAACTATTTATATGGATATTCTTTGCAGTAGCCATCATTGGCAGCTGCGACGACAGTGTAGATTACAACAATCATTATGAAGCTGTTCCCCGGACTCCTGCAGGAATCAAACTGGTGGAGAATACAAACCTGATTGCAGCGATACACGCTGATAGCACATACAGAGTAACAGAGGGGGTACAGGTTACGGAAATAGCTTATACAAGCATGAAGGGCTCTGCGATGAAAATATTTATACTCGAAGTCGATCTCAACAACTCTTCTGTGAACATGAAAGTATCCATGCCCGACGGAATAAATCGTTTCGGGATGCAAACGATGACAGAACAGGCTGTTTACATGGATAGTCAAAATGAGAAGGTGTGGGCAGGGTTTAATGCCGATTTTTACAATATGTCCACCGGTATTCCACGTGGTCCCGTGCATCGCGATGGCGTGGCTGTGAAGACTAGTTTTGATAGCGGAGACAGAGGTATCTTTGCCCTGACGGATAAAAAGAAAGCACTGGTTGCTACCCGAATTGAATATCCTGAAGTGGTAAAGCGGTTGAAACTACAGGAAGCAGTCGGTGGAGGAGCCTCATTACTGAGTGAAGGAAATATCCTTTCCCAAACCGACCAGACAGTGGAACCCCGGACATGTGTCGGAATTTCAGCAGACAGCACGCAGGTGTATGTGCTGGCTGTAGATGGACGGAATTTTTCTTATTCTACAGGAATGCAGTTGGAGGAGCTAGCAGCAGTTTTAAAAGCTTTGGGAGCATCCACCGGAATCAATCTGGATGGGGGCGGTTCCACTACATTTTTTGTAAGAAATACACCCGATTTCTCAGCAAACAGGTTTACGATCAGAAACTGGCCTTCCGATAATGGTGGTAAGGAGAGAGCGGTGGCAAACGGAGTAGTAATTATTTCCAAAAATTAGTTCAAGATGAAAGTAGCATTCAATAAATATATCAATCTTTTATTCTTCAGTTTTTTGATGCTTGCCTTAGTCGCATGTTCTGAAGACATAAATGATTCTTATTTTGATCCGAAGAATCCCGAATTATCCATGGATCAAAATGAAATAAACGTACCCAAAGAAGGTGGCGAATTTTCTGTCAATATCTCGTCCAACCTCCCATGGAGGGCTGAAGCCAAAGATACATGGGTGTCGCTGGAGGGAGCGCAAAACATACAAAGTGGGGTGCTGACAGTGAAAATTACTATCAACAGAACATTGGCTGTCCGCGAAACAGAAATCGCATTATGGATTACCTCCGATGAGAAAAAGATGATAAAGATCACGCAGGCACCCAGCGAAGCAAGTGATCTGATTGAACATTATTACGTAAAATCGGAGGGACAAATCAATGCCGATGGCAAATCCTGGGCTACCGCAACCACACTCGAAACAGCGCTGGATAAAGCTGTCCGTGGAGATTTTATCCACCTGGCAGCAGGGATCTACCATCCCACAAGAACCATCGCGAATGGAAAAGCCGATGATTCCAAGGATAAAACGTTTGAAATACACAGCAACATAACCCTGATAGGGGGATATCCTGCCAATGCAGCGGAAGGATCAACATCCGATCCAGTAAATAATGAAACGATTTTAAGCGGTATGCTGGGTAGCGATAAAGTATATCACGCCATGGCAATTACTGCCCCGGCAGAGAACGGTCAAAAAGTCACATTAAAAGGATTGACCATCAGAGATGGACGTGCTGCGGCAAGTGGAACAGGTAGCGTAGCTGTCAATGGTGCCAACTATTTCAGATACTATGGAGGAGGCGTGATCGTGGCCAAATCGGTGGTTAAGATGATTGATTGTAATATAACCGATAACTCTTCGGGAGTTCATGCCGCGGGAATGTATATATTTGGAGGAGCCACAGTAAGACTGGAAAATTCTACCGTGCAGAACAACAGTGGCCTTACCACAAGTTCCAACGGAGGAGGAATTTTTGTGGATGCCTCCACCTTGTATTTAATCGACTCCAAGGTTATTAACAACGGAACCACCGGTGTGGGAGGGGGTATCTATAGTTTTAATTCCACCAGTTCCACGTACACTTACATTTATAATTCGCTGATTTCAGGTAACAACAACAACCTACTTGGCTCTCATCCCACAAGAAAAGGAGGAGGATTCTATGGCAGAGAAAACTCAGTGACTGTGATGGTGAATACAACCATTCATGGTAACACGGGGGGCGTTGGTGCAGGAGTGGCTATTCACGGGCCTTCAGGTAATGAAGCAAAGCTGAATCTGATCAGTTGCACGGTTACAGGTAATATAGCCCTGACCAATCATGGTGGATATGAGGGGCATGCCAGCTCTGTAATAAACTTTCATAACTCAATTGTATCGGGTAATGGAGGTGCTGTGGAAGGATATCAGCCGGCAACCTTCAGAAACTCACTTTTTGGAAGCACTATTTACGGGGCCGAGAACAATGCAATTCCCGGTTTATCTTTCGATCCTGCTTCCATGATCGAAGCGTTGGCTGACAACGGCGGAAAAACCAATACCTGTTTACTTACGGGAAGCAACAATCCGGCACAGATTTACGGTATGACCAGCGAAGAACTGAAAGCGCTCGGTGAAGGATTTAATCCTCCTGTGGATGAGTTGATCATCACGAAGGACCAGATCGGATTAAGTCGGACAGGGAAAAAGACAATGGGTGCATGCGTTAAGTAATGCCATAAATACAATATATTCCGGGAGAGCCAAAAACGGCTCTCCCAATTTTAATATGTTTACTATGAAATCAAAAAATATCACTTTTTTTTTATTTATTATTAATTTATTTTTCAGCATTGGAGCTTATGCACAAAAATCAAAAGTGCTGTCGGAGTATACCGGTTTGATAAAAGCAATTTATTCCGATGTGAATTATGGGGTTACGGATGGCGTAAAAAGTACCGAAATAGCTTTCGAGGCCACGAATGGGAAGGCGATGAAAATATTCATTCTTGAGGTGGATCTGCAACAACCATCCCTATCCCTGAAAGTTACCATGCCCGATGGAAGAAATAGTTACGGCATGCAACAGATGACCCGGCAGGCCGCATCAATGGACAGCGTGGGTCACGTTGTATGGGCGGGGGTAAATGCCGATTTTTATGATATGAAAACGGGTGTTCCCAGGGGAGTGCTGCATCGCAATGGACAAATATTAAAAACGAATTACGACGAAGGGAACAGGGGCTTTTTTGCCATAACGAAAGATAAAAAAGCGCTGGCAGGTACAAACAAGGAGTATCCCGGGGTATCTTCAAGCCTGCAATTGCAGGAAGTGGTAGGTGGTGGGGCCATTCTCCTGAAGAACGGAGTTCCTTTATCCCAATCCAATAAAACTGTAGAACCCAGAACCTGTGTGGGAATAACGGCGGATAGCACCCGGGTGTTTTTCCTGGCTGTTGATGGCAGAGATGTTCCCTATTCAAATGGGATGACCCTCGAAGAGTTGGCTATGTGTCTGAAAGCTTTGGGTGCTCATAATGCAATTAATCTCGATGGCGGTGGATCTACAACCTATTTCGTACGCCGCTTCCCCGCTTTCAGAGATGACAGGTTTGACATCAGGAACCGCCCTTCCGACTATAGCGGTGAAAGGGCAGTAGCCAATGGGATTGTCGTGATTTCGAATTTATAATATCAAACCGGATATCAGCCAGCCTACCGTAGAATCGTTATCGATTTATAGTCACATTTCTGAACATATACCCATTGTCACTTACTCTCAAAGGCTTGCCGCTTTCTGCAGTCACATTTTTAAGGACAACTTCCTTCGTGATGATATAGGGATACTTTTCCACATACGTCTCGTCGATCATTTGCTTATTGAAATTTGCAAAAATGGCAGGGCCATTGTAGTTCTCCGGATAGCCGGAATCTTTTATCTGAAGATTTTCTATGGTAATTTTTTCCGGCATGTAGCAGGTGTAGCCGAAATCATGCTGACCGGCATTGGAGCCGCCAATCAGGTTCACGCTGCCCGATTTCACGCTGCGGGGTACAAATGTGCAATTGCGGATGATGAATTCACCTTCCCAGGTACTGCCGTAATCGGAGCGCAGGTTGATGAGGCTCGTGCCCCGAATGGTGGAGTTCTCCACGATAAACGTTCCGCTGCCAATGGCATTTATGCCCTGGTGCCCCAGCGTTGAATTCCGGATGGTGGCATTGGCCACGCCCATGTGGGCATCGAACCGGGAGAAGGTACAACCATCATACACCAGGTTTTTACAATAATTGGAGCCCATGATTCCCCAGTATGCAGAATTGTTGATGTCATTCGTCTGGCTACAATTCTCGAATGTGATGTTCAATGCGCGGTTGATATTTATATCATAGGTACCCATGGATACCTCAACACCTGCCGATCCGATGGTCTTGTATACTTTGTGGCCTGTAAGAATGGTGTTTTTCACCTTGACATAGGCACAATTCGTGATGCTGATGAAACCATTATAGGGTGCACCAAACTCTCCTTCGCCGATGATGCGGTGTTCCAGTCCGTCCACTACCACGTTAGATCGCCTGATCGCTATACCACGGGCATAGTAATTGTATTTTGACACCTCTTGGTTAGCAATGGTTGTAAATTTTCCACCGGTAATGGTCAGTTCCGTTTCATCGATCGGGAGCACAACGATATCTGTGACCTGATCAAAATCCCAGATGATGGGTGTATTTACATCCACTACCCCGTTTTTATCCACAACAAACACATCCGTTTGCGAAGAGCCGTTATTTTGATTTGCACCATATCGGATATAGCGTTTTACATTAGAATCCGTTACAGTCACGAGGCAAGGGCCTGGCAGTGAAATATCCAACTTTTGTTGGTTTCTTTTCAAAGAAGTAACATTGGCGGGCTTAAATGACTGTTTGCCAGAGTTAACCGAAAAAACATGCGCATTCCGGTCTTCCACTTTGGTATCGTCGATGAGGAATGCAGCAGTACCAAAATCGGTGTTTGTCCGGACGTCAGCTGTCAGTTTTTTTGCACCGATATAATACGTAGCCTTGTCATCGGCTTTTACGGTCAAATTGTGCTGATTGGCAAATACGTGTGTTGCCACAATCGCTGCCATGTCATCGGTCTTCCCGTCGCCTTTGGCTCCAAAATCGCTGTAACGAACCCATCCGTTGGCAATAAATTTTTTGATCTCATCCTGAGAAGGCGTTTCCTTTTTGGATGTAGGCTTGGGTTCGTCCGTAATGCCTCCTTTATCGGGCAGGGTCTGACAGGATATCTGGGTAAAGTTACACAGAAAAGAAAGGATAAAAATTATAAGGTATACTCGCTTCATGAATAAATATTTTAAAAAAAATGAATAATTGTATTCCTACAAATTTACAATTTATTTAATTCATGAGCTCGGTCTCCCTGAAAAAATTATTCTTCCATTAAAAAAGCAAGTGGATCGGTAAGGTATTCCATTACATGATAAATAAAACGAGTTGTTTCACCGCCATCTACGATGCGGTGATCCACGGTTAGCGAGAGTGGCATGATGTGACCAATCGCAATCTGGTTGTCCTGCACAATAGGCGTTTGCATGATTCTTCCTATTCCCAGTATACCTGCCTGTGGGTAATTAATTACCGGCGTGGCAAAAATACCGCCAATGGAACCGAAGCTGGTAACAGAGAATGAGCCCTCTTTCATTTCATCGAGCGTCAGTTTTCGTTTCCGGGCTTTGTCGGCCAACTCTTCAATCCGTTGTGCGATTCGAAAGATCGACAGTCTGTCGGCATCCCGTATCACTGGTACCATCAATCCGTCGGGAGCATCCACAGCAATGCCGATGTGGCAGCGGTTGCGTACGATCATCCGGCTATTTTCCGTATCGATCTGTGAATTGAGCTGCGGGTGCTTCTTCAGCGCCATGGCCACAGCCTTCACGATAAAAGCCAGATAGGTCAGTTTCACGCCCCTATCAGCAAACTTTTGTTTATACCTGTCTCTCACGGCCATCAGACCCGAGATTTCCACCTCTTCGAAAACCGACATGTGCGCGGCATTGTGTTTGGCATGCAACATGTTCCTGGCAATGGTCTTTCTGATCTGGGTCAATGGCAAGTAGGTCACATCCTCAGCCTGGGTTGCACCATATTGTGGAACAGGGACAGAGGCAGACAATCCTTTTTTATAGTTCAGGATATCTTCACTTCTCACCCTACCCGAGGGACCGCTACCCGGTACCTGGTTGATGTCGATGGCCATCTCTTTGGCCATGGCCCGTGCTACCGGTGTGGCAAGAGCTTTGCGTTTCGTTGTCTCGGATGAGGTATCACCTTGTACCGCCTCACTGCTTTCAGGCAGAATGGCATCTTTTTCGGCCACCTCCATGGTTCCCACCACCGCGCCAGCATCGTCATCGGTTTCAGAAACAGGTTCGGTGGTCACTTTCTCCTTCTTTGACTCCTTCTGCTGGTCTTCCTGCAGCGCAGCACCATCCTCCGTTTCAATCTCCACAAGCGGCGAACCCACTTTGATGACGTCTCCCACACTGCCATGCAGGAGGAGAACTACACCCTGTCGGGGTGACGGGATATCGGCCACTACCTTGTCGGTTTCCATCTGTACAAGGGGATCTCCTTCCTTTACCTGTTGTCCTTTGGCGACGTACCATTCCAGGATGGTTCCTTCTTCGAGTCCTTCTCCTAAATCGGGGAAATTAAATGTATACCTCATCAAAATTTCTTTTTTTGTAAATGGTGTTGAAACAGCAAAAGCCGGATTAAAAATTGAATGTTTTTTCTATTTCGTAAAAAATACGCTCCGGAGAAATAATGAAATATGGTTCTCCTTGTGCCAGGGGGACGATGGTGTCGAAGCCCATCACCCTGCGTGGAGGCGCTTCCAGGTAAAGAAATGCTTCCTCGTTGGCGATGGCAATCAGTTCCGAACCCACACTGAACGATTCATGTGCCTCGGCAACCACGACCATACGCCCCGTTTTTCGCACTGAATTGCGAATGGTTTCCCTGTCGATGGGATAGATGGTGCGCAAATCGATCAACTCTACCGAGATGCCAGCCTCCTCGGCCATGGCAATGGCTTTCTGACATTCCCGGATCAACGCACCAAAGGCAACGACAGTCACATCGGAACCATCCTGAATCACTTTGGCCTTGCCCAGCGGCAGGCTGTATTTCTCGTCCGGCACCTCCTGCTTGATGGCCCGGTAAATTCGTTTCGGCTCCATGAAAACAACCGGATCGTTGCTCTCAATGGCCGCTATCAACAACCCTTTTGCATCGTAGGGCGTGGAGGGTACCACTACTTTGAGCCCGGGTATGTGTGCGTACAGTGCCTCCGGACTGTCGGAATGATGTTCCAGTGCATTGATACCACCACCGTAAGGAAAACGGATTACCATGGGTACGTTGTATTTTCCCCGGGACCGGTTTTGCATCCGCGACACGTTCGATGCGATCTGGTTAAAGGCTGGATAGGTGAACCCTTCGAACTGTAGTTCCACGATCGGCCGGAGACCGGAGACGGCCATTCCCAGTGCAGTACCCACAATACCCGACTCGGCCAGAGGAGAGTCGAATACCCGTTCCACACCATATTTCTTCTGGAGCCCTTCGGTCACGCGAAAGACGCCACCTTCCACGCCCACATCTTCACCATAAATAACAACCCCCTCATCCTCTCTCAATTTGATATCCAAAGCGTTGTTAATCGCTTTCACCATAGTCATCACACTCATCTCCTTTTCTCCTTCCAACTTAAAAATTCTTCGTATTCGCCTTTTTGTCTCCGCAGGTCGTCCGGCATATCGGTAAACATATGGTCGAACACATCATTGTGGTGATATCCCTTGTTTTGTTCCGCCTCATGAAACTGTCCGGTAATTTGGTGCTTGTATTCTTCCGTCAGTTTCTCCACGTCGATGTTCCAGATCCCTTTTTTCTCCATATAACGTCTCAGCCTCATCAGCGGATCGGTCAGTCCCCACTCTACCTCTTCCTCCTTTTTGCGGTACTTGGTGGGATCATCGGAGGTGGTGTGGGCTCCCAGTCGATAGGTAAATGCTTCAATCAGCACCGGCCCTTTACCTGCCAGGGCGTGTGCCGCCGCAGTTTGATAGGCCAGATACATGGCAAAGAAATCGTTTCCGTCGACTTTGATACCCGGGATACCGAAAGCGACCGACTTCACGGCGAGGTTGACCGATTTGGTCTGTGACCTTACCGGTACTGAGATAGCGTACTGGTTATTTTGAATGGTGAAGACAACCGGCACCTGCCACACCCCGGCAAAGTTCAAGGCTTCACTGAAGTCGCCCTCCGACGTACCGCCATCGCCAATAAAGGTGAAGACAGCCTCATCCTTTTTCCGGTATTTCACGGAGTAACCGATGCCGGTAGCGTGGTGTAGCTGGGTACCTATTGAAATGGCAATGGGCAGTGTATGGTTTGCATTTTGGAAACTGCCCCCACGCTCATTTCCCAGATAAAAGAGAAACATCTCTTTCATGGTGACGCCTTTCGCCAGCAGGGTACCCATCTCCCGGAAGGCCGGCACCAGCCAATCCTCCTCTCTGATGTGCATGCCTGCGGCAATGTGGATGGCTTCCTGTCCCAGGTTGGGCGTATAGGTATACATGCGTCCCTGCCGCTGATAAGAGATCGCCATTTCGTCGGCTATCCGCTCATAGTGCATCTGTTTATAGGCGTCGATAATGGTGTCATCATCGAGCACTGGCATATACTCGGGGTTGATTACGTCTCCATCGTTATCGATGAGAGAGAGCATTTTATCTTCTAATGGATTAAAGTCACGAAAAATGGCAGGTAAATTTTCTTGAATCATTTATCTGTTTATTTAGAACGAATATATTTTCAGCTGTGATTATTCGCTGGGTATATAACATTCCGACCAAAAAAATGTTTTTGGCCGGAGAAATAAACAGATCATAAAAAAAAGGAGAGAGTTGATCTTCAGCAGCCCTTTTGAAGTCCTCAATCCTTAAAATCAGGAGATGTCAGGTTGGATAACGAGGAACCGATGTGTCAGCGTTTTTATCTCAAATAATCCTGAATGCGGTATGCAAACAATCAAAATATCAAGATGCTTATGGTCTGGTTGTTTTCTTCAGACGCAGCGCTTTCATGATTTTTTCAAAGAAAGCTGTATTCTCATCTATCCCGGCAAAAAGTTCAGCACCGGGTCCGTACGCAAATATCGGCACCATCACACCTGTGTGACCTCCCGTAGTAAAACGGCCTGTCACTTCACCCGTTTGCATATTTCCTCCTGTCAATGTCAATCCTCCGGTTTCATGATCGGCGGTCACAATGACCAATGTTCTGCCATCTTTTTCCGCAAACTCGAGTACCTTGCCAATGGTTTTGTCAAAATCAAGCATCTCCTCCACCGTATATTGCATATCCCTATTGTGACCGCCACCATCTATTTCTGAAGCCTCTACCATCAGGAAGAAACCTTTTTTATGATTGTCTAAAATATTGAGGGCGACTTCAGTAGTCTGTTCCAGTTGATTTCCACGGTCCTTTACCCTTCCTTCTTTCAGAAATCCGGCAAGTTTGCCCTGTTTCACGGTCTTGATGCTGTCCAGGTTATCATGTACCTGATATCCCTTTTGCTTTAACTCATCCACCAGGTTTCTCCCGTTGTCGTGTTTAGTAAACCGTTCAATACCTCCGCCAATAAAGAGATCTATCTCCGATTGCACATACGCTTCGGCTATTTCCTTCGTCATATTTCTACTGGGCACATGGGCAACAAAATCGGATGGCGTTGCATCCAGCAGACTGGTGGTGACCACGATACCGGTTGCCAATCCATTCTCCTGCGATATCTTGATCAAGGAAGGTACGGGATTGCCGAGCGTGTCTACACCAATCGCAGAATTGTTGGCCTTGTGTCCGGTAGCGATGGCTGTTCCACCCGCGCCAGAGTCGGTTACATAACGATTGCCCGATTGTGTTCGGGAGTACCCCACCTCTTTGAAATTATTCAGATGGAGCTGCCCCTTGTTTGCCGTAGCTCCCGCAAAAATCTGTGCTGTACCCATGCCATCGCCAATCATCAGTATCACATTTTTAGGTCTTTTCGATTTGAACTTGTGTGAAATGGTGCGAACCTCATAAAAATCCTGATTCTGATAGGTCGACTCCACTCCTTCAAAAGTTTTCTGTTGGCTCAGGATTGGGCTTAAGACGAGTATAAATAAAATGATCGTAGAAAATAGTCTTGTCTTCATATATAAACCGTTGTTATTTATTTGCATCATAATCTCTTCATCATACAGGACGAAGAAACATTCCTATTCTGCAAATTTAAAACAAATATCTCTTCGGTCCAGTAATATGAAAGGCTTTACTGGTGAACATTCTTCACTCCCTACACGTTTTAATTCACAAAACCGTTCGATAAAAATTTAAGTTTCGCATGGTATGTATACAGCTAAATTCTCGACTGACAATGCTTTGTGACCCATATTTGTCCTCGTTCCACTAAAAGAGCAGAACTTGCTACGCTTCAAACAGCTGCTCTTTTTACGTTCCTCGAGGTCAATGGGTCCCCACAAAACATTTATAGGTCTCATCTTTAGCTGTATATACACCAATTTATAAACATGCGAAACTTGAGTAAAAACAAAGCCGAAACAAAATTTAAAACATCGCGTCCCATGAATTCAAGAAATCTCTTTGCACTTTTCTTTTCAATTGTCGTGTTAATCCAGACAGGATGTAATACCGGCAACAAGAGTGAAGGCGAAGAGAGCGAAAACGGCGTCTTGCAGGCAGATACCATCCTTCAGGTTCCGGAAGAAAAGCGCGTGCTGACCGAAGATGATATTGTGTTGCAAAAAGATTTGCAGTACGATCAGTATACACTGGATGACGTATATCCCTATCAGGACACGGTCCGTCGCTTTCAATGGGAGAAAATAAAACAAGAAATAGCCCGCCTGGAGAATGCCGTTGCCGACGGTGGCAACTGGGGTGTGTTAAACAATTACAAAAATAGAAACGGCGAAGCGCCCACCATTGAGGATTTCGTAAGAAACGACTACCGACTTGTTTCGGATCAACATGGGGTTGAACGTTATCAATCGGTGCCACTTTACAGTGAAAATGGAGACAGCACGCTGGTTCGGTATGGACGGGATGGCTGGCTGGTAAAAATCAATGGGAGCGACACCACCGACTTCCTCTCTGTGACGGGGGTATCCATGGAAGGGACTTATTTACTCCCCCGGAAGTATATTATTTCATGGGGCGACAGTACCCGCTTCCACAAAGTAGTGGCGGTGGATGTCACCAATCAACATGTCGCCACCCTCGAGAAAAAGGGGGATGCCTGGCACATACTCAGCATGAATCCTGCCACTTCGGGCGTGCACAAACCGCCCCATGCCCACGAGACCCCAGTCGGCATCTTTGCCATACAGGAGAAGAAGGAGAAAATGTATTATCTGAAAGACGGCACCAGCGAGATAGCAGGTTACGCCCCCTATGCCTCTCGTTTTACCAATGGCGCTTACATTCATGGGGTGCCGGTTCAGTACCCCCGAAAAAGCATCATTGAATACAGCCCTTCGTTGGGAACGACTCCCCGTTCTCATATGTGTGTCAGAAATGCCTCGTCGCACGCCAAATTTGTATATGAGTGGGCCACAATTAAGCAATCGGTCGTTATTGTAATTGATTAACAGTCTTTTTCAGGAAAAATAGTATATTTGGCGATACAATTTCTGAATATAACTATGCGTATCATCCTGTTATCTACTCTGTTTTTTGTTTTCTCCGCCCTCTCTTTCCCTACAGGAACCAAAGAGAGCAAAAAGGACATCTCTAAAATCGACTTTTCTTCACCCGCTCCCGAACTGCTTTATAAAGAGATGAAACTGGAGGGACTGGTACATTTCGATGCTTTTAAGGCAGCCTATACCGGTTACAAGAAGTTAAACAATCAGAATAATTCTTTGTTGACCCTGATCGATTTCAATCTTCCTTCCACCGAGAAGAGAATGTATGTGTTGGACATGGCACAGAAAGAGGTGCTTTTTGTAACGTATGTTTCGCATGGCCGAAACAGCGGCGAAAATTACGCCACCTCTTTCTCCAACCGGAATGGTTCTCACCAAAGCTCACTCGGATTCTACCGCACTGCCGGCACTTACCAGGGAGGCAACGGTTATTCTTTGCTGCTGGACGGACTGGAAAAAGGGATCAATGATCAGGCCCGGCCCCGCGCCATTGTCATCCATGGAGCTGATTATTGCAGCGAAGCGGTCATCCGCTCCAGCGGGCGATTGGGTCGTAGCTTCGGTTGCCCGGCATTGCCCAAAGAATTGGCAAAACCCATTATCAACACCATCAAAGGAGGTTCGTTGCTGTTTATTTATGCCAACCAGACCGATTACCTGGCGATGAGTGAGGTGATTTGAGTCCGTTCAAGGTTCTGGATGCCACTTCAGCTATTTTTGACTTCCAGTATATCCCGGATATCGGTGGTGAATTTTCTGGAGAGATGCTGCTGATACATCTTAAACCGGCGGGCATCCTGTGAAGCCAGGCGAACGCCGGAGGAAGAGGGATTGGCGTTGATGGCGTCAAGGGTATCCATCAGCTTCTTGTGGCGGGGATTGGTATTCATTTCGGCGAATAGGGAGGGCTGCAGCTGATTCTCATCAATAAAATTATACAGGGTCACCCCAGCACGTTTATACCGAAGGCGGGGTTCGTAAATCTTTTTCAATCCCGCCACCGCAAAATCCACTATTTCCAGCGTGGAGGAGGTGGGGAAAGGAAGCCTTACTTCAATGCTGCGTGAGAGGGGTTCTTCCGTATCTTTAAAATAATTGGTCTGCACGAAGACCGACAGGCGACTGCACATCGACTGTTGTTTCCGTATTTTCGCAGCAGCCATCGCGGTGAACGTCACGACCCTTTCTTTGATCTCGTCCCATGTTTCATATTCTTTCTCGAAGGTGCGGGTCACCGAATAGCTCTTGCTCTTCTCCCAATCGATGAAGTCGATGCACCCTACCCCATTGAGTTCCTTCTGCAAGTTCACGCCGGTGATGGTCATATTTTTGCGTACCCACGACTCGGACATGTCCGCAAAGTCGAGAGCTCTGGTCACCCCTGCCGCCTGTAGTTTTGCGGCATTGCGGCGCCCTACGCCCCATATATCTTCCACAGGCAGCCAGCGAAGCGCTTTCTGCCTTTTCTCCTCGGTGTCGATGATGTGGCAGCCGTCGGTTTGGGAGGGATATTTTTTTGCGATGCGGTTGGCCACCTTGGCCAATGCCTTGGTAGGGGCAATGCCCACGCTGATGGGTATGCCCGTCCATCGCAACACCTGCTCCCTCATACGCAAACCATATGCCCGCAGATCCTGCATCCCCGAGAGGTCGAGAAAACACTCGTCCACCGAATACACCTCCTGCCGGGGCGTATAGTTCGCCAGGATGCTCATCACGCGGCGGCTCATGTCGCCATACAGACTAAAGTTGGCCGAGTAGATCGCAACATTGTGTCGTTTAAACAATGCTTCCACCTGAAAAGCAGGCACACCCATCTGGATGCCGGCTTTCTTGGCTTCGTTGCTGCGCGCGATGACACACCCGTCGTTGTTGGAGAGTACCACCACGGGACGCTTGTTGAGCGAGGGATTGAAAACCCTTTCGCAGGAAGCATAAAAATTGTTGCAGTCGACCAGCGCGATCATCAGTGCTTGCGGATGGAATAGATGACAATACCCCACACGATCAGCGTATTTTCCGACGTGATCACGATGGGTTGAAAAGTAGGATTGGAGGGAACAAGCGTGCATATGCCGTTCTCTACATTGATTCGTTTCACGGTAAACTCACCGTCCATATAACAGAGTGCAATGCGGTTGTGCGACCACTCCTCGGCCCGGTCCACCACCAGCAGGTCGCCATCGTTGAAGTCGCCTGTCATGGAGCTACCACGCACCCGCGCGTAGAAGGTAGCCTCAGGATGCCGGATAAGCAGCTTGTTGATGT
>ENA-UOOR01001392-UOOR01001392.1-fermentation-metagenome-genome-assembly--contig:-NODE-1392-length-28683-cov-2.636824_pt1 | contig 28683 bp, 35 predicted proteins | sample MGYA00245780_ERZ724029 | MGnify/ENA primary metagenome ERZ724029 (study PRJEB28704, sample SAMN03018315) | fermentation metagenome | biome: anthropogenic terrestrial biome; feature: soil; material... | reverse complement strand
AATAAATGATATATGTATTAAAGACTATTTAAGTATAGCCTATGGCATATGCATGATTAGTTTTATAATTTTCTTTATTCTCATAAAAATATAATTTTTTTAGTTGAAAGTTGAGAGTTGAGAATTGAGAATTGAGAGTGAATAAAATTTTAGCTTACCCTTTGGGTAAGCTTTCCTCATTTATTCTTTATTCTTTATTCTTTATTCTTTATTATTTTTTATTTACATTTTTATCTTCCTCTTAAATTATTAACCATTCCCCACATATCATCTGCTGCCTTTACTGCTTTGGATCCAAATTCAAAGGCTCTTTGAGCCATTATCATATCTGTCATTTCCTTAGCAATATCCACATTGGAGCCTTCAATGTATCCCTGCATAATACTTGAATCTGTTGCTGTAGGGTTTACCCCATTTTTAGGCATATATAGATTATCACCTACGGATATGAAAGCATCCTGTCCTATTGCATTGTATATATTTATTTTTCCTACTTCCCTAATTGTAGTTACACCATTATTGTTTTCCTTTATTGATACGGTACCATCTTCCTTTATGATGAAATTATCCTGGGTAAACTCAGGTTTTCTTCCTTTGTACCCCATATACAATTTGTTACCGTTTTTATCAACCAATTTTCCTTTATTATCTACATTGAAGCTTCCAGATCTTATATACCTAAAATCACCATTAGAATTTACAACTCTAAAATACCCTGGACCATCTATAGCTAAATCTGTGTTTATCCCCGTATTGGTTAAATTTCCTTGTTTATTGTCCCTTATCCAATTTCCTGCTTTAACACCTGAACCTGTTATCAAATTCTTATCTTTACCTTCATTTACGGGATATCCTCGTCTTTGGAGGCTTTCATACATTAAGTCTTGAAATGTTACATCTTCACTTTTATAGCCTTCAGTATTTACATTAGCTAAATTATTAGATATGCAATCCAGCTTTTCCTGTTGAGCCATCATTGCACTTCTTCCATTCCACATAATTCTAAGCACTTTAATACCCCCTTTCTTTTAGTTGACAATTGACAATTGATAATTGACAGTTAAGGATAAAACTCTCCGAGTTTTTAAATTAAATTAAATACTCCGTTTTTCTTAACATAGTTAAGAAAAACTTTATTAACTTTTAACTCTTACTTCTTAGTTCTTACTTCAAATACAAATTTAAATTTTTCGTAATGTTAATGGAGAAAAATTATTCTTAACTGTCCACTGTCAATTGTCCACTGTCAACTTTCTTATACTATCTCACGCTTCCAACCTCGTTTACAGCCTTTCCTAAGGTTTCATCTATTGCCTGTATAACTTTGCTGTTAGTTTCAAAGGTTCTCATTACTGTCATGAGCTCCATGGTTTCCCTAGCTACATTTACATTTGATCTTTCCAGGCATGATTGTTTAACAGCTATATCATTATATTCTTTAGCATTATTGCCCATATATAGGTTGTCTCCAATTTTTTTTAAGTTCTTATAATTAGAATTATTATCTTTAAAATCAACTAATTGAAGCTTATATGTAGGTGTGTTGTTAACCATTATATTGCCGTTAACATCTACGGTTGCCTTATCATCTTCTAATCTTATTGGTTCTACAGCGCCACTTTTTAGATTTCTTCCCATAACATTATCTCCGCTGTCATTTACTAAGAAACCTTTACTATTTATATGTAAATGACCATCTCTAGTATAAAAGCTATTTTCTGTAACACCATCATTTCTGTTAACTACAAAAAATCCTCTTCCTTCTATGGCAAAGTCAAAAGGTTTATCTGTTTTTTCTATAGTGCCTTGAGTGAAGTTTGTAGCCACATCATCTATTCTACTGCCTAAACTTATATTTCCAATATTCTGCCTAACATTTTTACCATGTATCTTTTTGTCATAATTATATAAAAGGACTTCATCAAACTGCTTAGCTGCAAGATTGTCACCTTTAAATCCTACAGTATTTACATTGGCTAAATTATTAGTTATTACATCCTGTTTTGCTTCCTGAGTTATCATACCAGAAACTGCAGTGTAAAGACTTCTTATCATTTGCTTACTCCTTTATCAATTATAAATTTAACTTCTTCCGGATATTTCATTCCCATTGCCCTCGCTCGTTTTTCCACCTGATAATCACTAATTTCATAATTTATTTTTACCTTTGTCATTATAAGGGTAGAGATAACTATTCCTATTCCCACTCCTAATAAAAGTTTTTTATCACTTAAAAAATAAATAAGGTGTTTTATTTTAGATATAACTCTTTTATTAATAGTACTTCCCCCTTACCAATATTTAATTTTTCGGATATTTCCTCTATTGTCATACCTGAATCTATCATATTACCTATCTGTTCTATTTTTACGCTATTCCCTTTAGCAACAGCTTTATTTTCTTCTTTTTTATTCTCTTCTTTATTTTCTTCTTCGTTATATTGAATGTTTTCTTTATAGTTTTCGTCACTATGATTTTCTATTGTATCTTCAACTACTTCTTTTTCCTTCTTTTCTCCTTCATGTGAATCACTATTCTGAATTATTTGTAATGAATTCTTAATATCTTCTATTTCCTTTTGCAAATCTAGTACAGTTTCCCCAATTTCTCTTCTCAATTTTCCAATTTCCACTTGAAAATCCTGCATATCATTTTCAGTATTGTCTAAGGTGTATTTAAATGAGCCCTTTTCTTTTTTTATTGCTACAATGTTTAATGCAATTAGAATTAATCCAATGGTTAATAATAATGCTGTCATAATAATTAGCTCCTTAATTTTTATAAAAATTTATTTTAATTATCTATTTCGTACTTTAATTTTTTCAATTCCTGTCTTAAGTGAATCAATGCTCTGCTATGAAGCTGGCATACTCTGGATTCAGAAACATTTAAAATTTTTCCTATTTCCTTTAAAGTTAATCTTTCATAATAGTAAAGTGACAAAACGGTTTTATCCTTCTCTTTTAGGTTGTCTAGAGCCTTTGCTAGAAATTCTAGCAGCTCTTTTTCCTCCAAAGACTTTTCAGGGCTTGGACTTTTTTCATCTACCACTGTTCCAATCAAAGGTATATCATCCTCTTCTGAAAATATTAAGTCTTCTAGGGATATTACTGAAATGTAGTTAATGTAATTCTCAATTCGAGATACCTCTTCTAAAGAAATATTAAGCTCTTTTGATATTTCTATAATATCTGGTTCTCTAAAATTTTTCTTTTGAAGTTTTTCTATGGCATCATTATATCTATTGAGCTTGTCCATAGCACCCTTTGAAATTGGACTTATCTTTCTCAATTCATCTATCATAGATCCCTTTATTCTTATAGATGCATAAGTAGAAAATTTCATTCCTCTTTCCTGGTCAAATTTATTTATTGCATCCATAAGTCCAAGCATGCCATAGCTAACTAAATCCTCATACTCAATATATTTTGTTTTACCCATTATCACCCTTGAAGCAATATATTTTACAAGGGGTATATATTTTTTTATAACTTCTTCCCTCACATCAAAATCCATAACCACTGCCACAGCTAACCCTCCCTCGGTGTGTTTTTCCTTTGATCTCTCATAATTCGAAACAATAAACTTATAATTTTTTCAACAGTCTTCTTATCCATATCCAGAAAACTTACTCCACATATATTTCTATTTTCTACTCTCTCAACTCTAATTATTTTACCTTTCACATTAATTACTTCATCTTTAATAGGCAATGTTGCTACTATTACATCTCCTACATTTATATCTCTATCCGTTGAGATTCTCATTCCGCCTGCACTAATATCTAAAGAAACAGCATTGAAAAAGTCAAATTGATTATCCGTTATGTTTTTCAAGGATAATTTTTTATCTATTAATGCACAGCATGTATCTGAAGATACTGGAACCCTTACATAATTTCTCCTTTGAAATTTTATAAATTTTTTTGGATGGGCTAATAAAATCATCATTATTCTATCTATTTTTCTTCCCACCACTACTGTATTAAATTTATATAAACCTCTTTTGGCGTAATATATTCCTTCAACTTTTTCACCTTTTTTTAATGGCAGATATGTTCCATCTCTTACTGGTATGCTAATACCCGCATACTCTTCCTCCACATCCTGGATATTGCTTAAATATGTGGTATCATCCATCATTATCTCTACCCTATGATTAAGTAAAAACTTTATTGTTTCCGCCATGGCAATCAACTCCTATACTGAAAAAATACTAAATATTTTTCTAAATAATCCCTGAGCACCCATTCCAGCAGTTTCTTCTTTCAATCCTAATATTTTATTTCCTATGTCTATTATCTCTTTAGATATATTGGAATTAGGAAAACTAATTATAAAAGGTTCTTGTTTTCTTACCGCCTCCACAAGCTTTCTATCTTCAGAAATACTTCCCAAGTGCTCTAGTTTCATTTTTAAAAAATTATTCACTGTATTGTTGAATTTGTTATAAGTTTCTATACCCTCTTTACTGCTTAAAGTTCTATTTATTATCATCTTTGCAGATGACTTTATTTTAAAATAATTTACTGCCTTTAAAAGACTATAGGCATCTGTAAGTGATGTAGGTTCTGGAGTAGTTATTACAATTAGTTCTTCTGAACAGGCTATAAATCCTAAAACACTCTTGCTTATACCAGCTCCTGTATCCATAAGTATATAGTCTAAATCCTCTAAATCCTGTATCTTTTTTATAAAATTTTCTCTTTTATCCTCATCTATTTCTTCTATTCTAGTAAGTCCAGAGCCTCCAGGCAAAAGTTTTACTCCATAAGGGCCCTCTATTACTACATCTTTTATCTTCATATTATTAAATATAATGTCATATACATTGTATTTAGGTAAAAACCCCATAAGTACATCATCATTACCCATACCAACATCTGCATCAAATATCATTACCTTTTGTCCCTTTATTTGAAGAGCTATGGCTAAGTTAACCACAAAATTGCTTTTCCCCACTCCTCCCTTACCAGAGGTAACAGTAATTATTTTAGGGCCTTTTTTCTTTTCCCCCGCAGCTCTATCTTTTTCATCTGCATCTTTAGCCAACTGTCTTAATGCTTCTGCCTGATCTAACATATGCTATCCTCTCCTAGTATTAGATTAGCAACCTCTTCTCCTGTAATTGTTTTAATATCATCAGGCACATTTTGTCCTGTGGTTACAAAACTTATTGGTTTTCCTGCACTTTGAAGTATATTAAGCACAGAACCATAGGTTGTAGTTTCATCTAGCTTTGTTATTATTACATTGTTATATCCTAAAATTTTATATCCCTCAACTATAGTGTCTATATCCCTGTCTTTAGTAGTAGAACTAATTACCAAATGGATATTTCCCGTATGTATCTTATCTATAAAGGCCCTAAGCTCCGAAATTTGCATAGGATTTTTGGAACTTCTTCCGGTAGTATCTACCAATATTGTATCACAATCACTCATAGAGTTTATTGCTTCTTCCATATCTTTTGCAGAGAGAACCACCTTGAAATTAAGATTCATAATATCTGCATAGGTTTTTAATTGTTCTACTGCTCCTATCCTATAAGTATCAATAGTTATAAGTCCAACTTTTCTTTTTTTTACTAATGCCAAATTTCCCGCAAGCTTTGCAATAGTAGTGGTCTTTCCCACTCCAGTAGGTCCTACAAATGCTATTACTCCATCTAGTGGAACCTTTGATACAGGTATCATTTCCTCTATAGCTATTTTACCTTTTTCCATATTATCAAGTTCATTATCCATGCTGTTGACCTTATTTAAAATATTGTTAAGAGTTTTTTCATTGATATCATTGTTTTCAAGAAGAATTTCTAGTTTACTTTTCTCTTTACCAGAGCTTGTTGAGGTACTTATGATTTCATTCATCATTACTTTCATTTCCTGTATTTCTTTTAAAATAGATTCTTTATTTTTATCCTCTTTTGTCTCTATATTACTTAAATTGCTATCTGATAATCTCTCATTATCCCTTTTTACTTCATCCTTTTTTATTTCTCTATTTTCTATAAGCTTTTTTATAAGTTCCTCATTGCTATCTATAGAACTTTCCTTTTCCTTTTTTGAGTTATCTATAGCAGCTGTGACTTCTATGATCTTTTTTTGGAAAAGCCCGGAGAAACCTGGCTTTCTAACTTTTCTCTGGCTAATTATTACTGCATCCTTTCCTAACTCGCCTCTAATCCTAGTCATAGCTTCATTCATATTTTTTACCATATATCTCTTAATAACCATTTTATATTGTCACAACTCCTTCAGTTTTTATTTCAATATCATTAGGAATCTCATTTATAGACAATACACATAAATTTGGGAAAACCATTTCTGTAAGTTTTTTAAAAGCTGGCCTTATTTTTGGAGAAACTAATAATACAGGCTGACTTTCATAAAAGAAAGTGGTTTCCAGAGTATTTCTAAGAGAATTCAATATTTTTTCCGTGGTATCTGGATCTATAGCTGGAAAAGAACCTTGCATAGATTTTTGAATGTTATTTCCTATAACATCCTCAATTTCTTGGGATAGTGTTATTACGGTCATAGCATTGTTTTCATCCACCAATGGATTACAAATACTTCTTCCTAAAGCAAACCTAACATATTCTGTAAGCAGTTCTATATCCTTAGTACTTCTTGAGTTATCTGCAAGAGATTCTAAAATTGTAACCATATCCTTTATTGGGACCCTTTCCCTTAATAGATTTTGTAATACCTTTTGTACCTCCCCAATAGTCATTAAATCTGGTATAAGTTCCTCTACTACAGCACTATATTTTTCCTTTACAGAATCAATTATAAGTTTAACTTCTTGTCTGCCAAGTAACTCATAGGAATGACTCTTTATAGTCTCAGTTAAATGAGTTACCATTACAGTTGTTGGATCTACTACTGTAAGTCCTTTAATTTCTGCATCTTCTCTTTCATCCTTGTTTATCCATTTAGCTGGTAAACCAAAGGCAGGCTCTGTGGTTTTGATACCCTGTATTTCATATTCCCCATTGGTAGGATCCATACATAATAACATATTAGGCATAAGTTCTCCCTTAGCTATTACGGTACCTCTTATTTTAATAACATATTCATTTGTCTTTAACTGTAAATTATCCCTTATCCTTATGGGCTGAACTACTATACCCATTTCTATAGCACACTGTCTTCTCACAGAAGTTATTCTCTGTAGTAAATCACCGCCAGAACCTTCATCAGCTAAAGGTATAAGCCCATATCCTATTTCTACTTCCATAGGCTCTACATTAATAAGGCTCATTACATTTTCAGGTTCTTTACTTTCTATTTCCGTTACTTGCTGCTGCTCCTGATAAATTTGATCTACAGTCCTTTCTTTTTCATCCTTATATAAGAAGTATGCTCCTATACCTGATGTCACTGAAAGTATAAGAAAAGGCGGCTTTGGAAGTCCTGGTACTAAAAATAGGAAGAACAATACTACTGAAGCCATAGCTATTACCTTTGGAAATCCAGTTAATTGTTTTCCTACCACATCACCAAAGTTATCATCTGACCCTGAACGAGTAACTAATATACCAGAAGCTGTGGATATTAAAAGACCTGGGATTTGTCCAACTAATCCATCTCCTATGGTAAGTCTTGTATATACTTGAGCAGCTTCTTTAATATCCATATTAAGCATTAAAGTACCAACTATTATTCCACCTAAAATATTTATTCCTGTTATAATAAGTCCTGCTACTGCATTCCCCTTTACGAACTTAGAAGCACCATCCATAGCACCATAAAAATCGACTTCCTCCTGAAGTTTTTTCCTCTTGTCTCTAGCACCATTTTCATCAATAAGACCAGAGTTTAAATCCGCATCTATACTCATCTGCTTACCAGGCATAGCATCTAAGGCAAATCTTGCTGAAACTTCTGCAACTCTTGTGGCACCACTAGTTATAACTACAAATTGAATTATCACTATAATTAAAAATATTATAATTCCTACTACATAGTTTCCCCCTACTACAAAGGAACCAAAAGCTTCTATTATTTTTCCTGCATTTGCTTGTGTTAAAATAAGTCTTGTAGATGAAATATTTAATGCCAATCCAAATAATGTGGTTATCAATAAAAGGGTTGGAAAGGATGAAAATTGTAATACACTGGTTGTAAACATAGTTAAAAGTAGTATTACCACAGACAGAGTAATATTAAGTGCCAAAAGTACATCTAAAAGTCCTGGAGGAACAGGAATTATCATCATCATTACAATAGCAATAACTCCAAAGGCTACTATTACATCCATATTATTTTTTATACTTATCTTTTTTTTCGTACCTTCCAAGACAAACACCCCATATTCTTTGATAATAAAATTATTTAAGTTTCATTACTATTGCTAAAATTTCTGCTACAGCTTGATACATATCTACTGGTATTTCTGAATCCAATTCTACTTCATCATATATAAGTCTAGCTAAAGGTTTATTTTCAACTATAGGTACATTGCTTTCTCTTGCTTTTTCCTTAATCTTTATAGCTATATAATCCGCACCTTTTGCTACTACTCTGGGAGCAGAGTCAATACCTTCTTTATATCTTAATGCCACTGCAAAATGTGTTGGATTAGTAATAACTACTGTAGCATCTGGTACACTTTGCATCATTCTTCTCGTAGACATTTCCCTTTGCTTTTGCCTTATCTTTCCTTTAACCTGAGGATCTCCTTCCATCTGTTTGAATTCTTCTTTTATTTCTTCCTTGGTCATCCTCATATCCTTTTTAAATTGTCTTCTTTGAAATATAAAATCTACTAAAGCTATAGCCACCATTACCAAGGTTATCCTAAAAAAAATATTTACAACAAAACCTCCAAAGGTCTCTGCTAGAATAGGAAATCTTAGGTTACTTAAATTGATTATGGCAGCATAATTGTCCTTTAAAAATTTATATCCTACATATCCAACTACAGTTACCAATGAAATATCTTTTATTAATTCCACTACAGTTCTAACGGAAAACATTCTTTTCAATCCATTTATAGGATTTAATTTCTTAAAATCTGGTTTCAAAGGTTCCTTTGTTAAAATAAAACCTGTTTGAAGGAAGTTTCCAAAGATGCCCATAATCATTATAGGAATTACCATTGGCAATATTACAACGGCAAGTCTCCATACCACTGTTACAGCTATATGAAAAACATTTTCATAATTTAATTCAGTGTTTAAAAAGTTATTTAAAAAACTTATCATAGTATCCTTCAAAGCGTTAAACCCATAGGAACCCAATGCATTTAAAACCAAAGTAGATGCAAGAAGGGTTATGGCTAAATTAACTTCCTTACTTTTAGCAACCTGACCCTTTTTTTTTGCTTCACTTAATTTATAAGGTGTTGCTTCCTCAGTTTTATCGTCAGAGGCAAAAATCATAATAAGTGGTATTGTGTTATAAACACCTTTAAATGCTTCTGGCAAAAGTGAAAAAGCCTTTGATATAAGATTAAAAAATATAGGTAAAGCAAAAGCAAAAGTTGTGAGCCCAATAAGTGTCTTTATAGGTAACCCTAATATCATTACATTTAATTGAGGTACAGATCTTGCTACAAGACCTAAAGTTAAATCCGTAATTATAATTATCAATACAATGGGTATTGCTATTTTCAATCCAATACTGAAAAATTCTATAAAAACTTGAACTATAGTACCAACTGTGCCCTGTGATAAAATAAATTTTCCTATATTAACTACTTTAAAACTATCAATCAACTGTAAAATAAGCATATGATGTCCATCCACAATAAAAAACAATATCAAACTAATCCAATAAAGTAGCATTTCTAATAATGTAGAATTACTATTTGAATTTGGGTCAAACATTGATATCATGGAAAAGCCTATTTGAAGGTCCATTAGATTTCCTCCAACTTTTACGGCCATAAAACACAATTCTGTAATAAATCCTAAAGTTAAACCTGTAATTAACTCACTTATACAGCTGCCTATAAAAGGGAAAATACCATTTATATTTACAATTGCTGTATAATCAATACCTGGTACTATTATATAGGCTAAAATCAAAGCAAATCCAATTTTCACCATAGCCGGTGTTCCTTTTGGAAAAAACACAGGTGTTACTATGTAAAAAGCTATTAGTCTTAAAAATACCAGAATTATTGCTGTAAAAAATGCCACATCTACCAAAGATAACACCTACTTCTTATTTAATAATATAAGTAAAAGTATTTCACTGTATGATATTTGCTATCATTGCAAATATGCCTTCGGTAAAATTTACTAACTTATGAAGCATCCAGCTTCCCGTTAGCAAACCTACTAATGCTATTGCAATAAGCTTAGGCACAAAAGTTAAAGTTTGCTCCTGAATTTGGGTAGTAGCTTGAAAAATACTTACCACTAACCCAACTAAAATAGATACAATAAGTATTGGTGCTGATATTAACAGGCCGGTACTTATTGCCTCTTTAATCACTCCAATTACCATATTTTCACTCATTTAATCACCTCATTTAAAACTTATAACTAAGGACTTTACCAATAGATACCATCCATCTACCATAACGAATAATAATAGTTTAAAAGGTAATGACACCAGTACTGGCGGCAGCATAAACATACCCATAGACATTAAAACACTAGCTACAACTAAGTCTATTATTAAAAATGGTATATATAATAAAAATCCTATTTCAAAAGCAGTCTTTAATTCGCTTGTTATAAAAGCAGGTACTACTATGTATAAAGGCACATTATCCTTTGTTACGTTATCTCCTACTTTTGACACTTCCATAAATAATTTTAAATCCTTTTGTCTAGTCTGCTTTAGCATAAATTTTCTTAAGGGCTTGGCTCCTTTATCCATAGCTTCTTCCTGAGTTATCTTATTCTGCAAAAATGGCTGTATAGCATTTGTATTAATATCGCTATACACAGGTTTCATTATGAAAAAAGTTAAAAATAAAGCTAGTCCAATAAGCACTTGATTAGGTGGTGATTGCTGAGTTCCTACAGCATTTCTCAAAAATCCAAAAACAACTATAATTCTTACAAAACTTGTCATCATCATTATAAAAGAAGGCAACAAGGTAAGTATAGTAAGTACTATTAAAAGTTTTATATTATCTACATAGTTTTGTGGAGTTCCAGCATTATCTACTGATATATTTACATTAGGTATGGGTATATTTGCCGGGGCTGCACTAACCTTACTTTCTGATAATACTAATCCAATTATGGTAACCGTGAAAATTACTAAAAAAAATATTGTTCCTTTTTTATTCTTCATATTTATCTTCATGTTTATCTTCCTTTTTATTTCTAAGTTTTTCATATAATTCTTTTAAACTATGGTACTGTGGTATTCCTTTGGAAGATTCAATTTTTATTATATCTTCGCTAGTAAGCTCTAACATAATTTGCACATTTTCATGAGTTGAAGATATTACATATGCTTTATCTCCAATTTTTACAACTAAAAGGGAGTTTTCCTTGGATAAGGGAAGCCTATCCATAATCTTCATATACTTTCCCTTTTGAATGTCTTGAAGCTTTCCCCCTCCATATTTGATACATATATATATAAGTAAAATTATAAATGGCAAAAATGCAATAATCTTCAAAAAGGTAATGACAAATTGTAAATCATTTCCCATGCTTCATTTTCTCCTCATTATTACTGAACTAATATTTCCTGAAAATAAATACTATCACATCTGCCATTTTTAAACATCGGATTTATTTTATTTAATATTTCCGCCTTTATGTCTTCAGTGCCTTTAGTGCTGAAATCCTTTGCCTTTTTGGATCTAATTACACTATTAATTGTATCTTTAATAGCTGGTTTTTTAGAATCCAGCTCCTTTGTAAGTTTTTTATTTTCATATCCTAAAGATATTGTTGCCTTTAAAAATCTTTTTTCATTCTCATCAGACAGGTTAAGCAAAAATTCTCCCATATCATAGGTATAAGTAGAAACATTACCATTACCACCATTATTCACACTGACATTGTTTGCTTGTTGATTATTTGCCTGCTGCGTATTAGCTGGAGACATTTGATTTGCTGGAGTCTTTGGTTTTTTGCCTGAGAATAGCATGTAACCTCCAAAAGCCCCTCCGCCAACTACTATCAATGCTAGTAATATGATAATAATCGCTTTTAATTTATTGTTTTTTTTGTTTTCTATATTTTTTTCGCTCATTTTTTCCCAGTCTCCCTTTCTATAGAAACTATTACTATGTTAACCCTTCTATTTTTAGCTCTATGTTCCTCTGTATCATTAGGGTAAATTGGCTTAAACTCTCCATAACCTGCTGCAGTAAATCTAGCAGGGTTTTGATTTTTAACTTCTACAAAATATCTCAAAACATTAACAGCTCTAGCAGTAGAAAGTTCCCAATTGGAATCATATTGATAATTTTTAATAGGAACATTATCTGTATGACCCTCTACAATTATACTATTAGGAAAACTAGCTATAAGACTGTTTAGCTTGTCAAGTATTGGTATACTATTACTTTTTATTTGGGACTGACCTGTTTCAAAAAGAATGCTGTTATTTAACTCAAGAATTACACCTTTACTATCATTCTTGATTTTTACAGAATCCTGTAATTTATTTTTTTCTACATAATCCCTTACTTTGTCATAGAGTTCATTTTCTCTACCACCTGTGGCAGTTCCCATTTTTGTTGTTTCTCCAACTAAAGGTACATCTCCATTTTTCATATTAAAATCAAAAATAGTTTCCCCTGAATTACCTGATAGAACACTTTGAAAAGCACTAGCTACTTGTTGAAACTTTTGAGCATCTACACTGGAGAAGGAGTATAGCAAAATAAAAAAAGTTAAAAGTAGAGTCATAGTATCAGCATAGGTATTCATCCACTCATTACCACTAGGTCCGCCATCAGTGCTGCCACCGCTTCTCCTTTTTCTTCTAGCCATTTTCTGACACCCCTTCACCTTCTACTGAAGTAGCAAGAAATTTTTTCCTATCCTCTGGTGATAAATAAGAAATTAATTTTTCCTCTACAATTCTTGGATTTACTCCTGACTGGATAGCTATTATTCCCTCCAGCATCATTTCCTTTATATCTACTTCCTGCTCACTTTTTAATGCTAAATTGGCTGCCATAGGGTTAAATACAAGATTGGCCATTAATGATCCATAGAAAGTAGTAATTAAAGCCTTTGCCATACCTCCTGCTATCTGGCTTGAATCTGTAAGGTTTCCTAGCATTTGAATAAGCCCTATAAGGGTTCCTGCCATACCAAAAGCCGGTGCATAGGCACCCCATGCCTTGAGCATATCAACTCCTAATTTATGTCTTCTTTCCATTTCAGAAATTTCAAGCTCCATAATATCTGTAATTGTCTCTGGCTCTATGCCATCTACTACCATTTGTAAACCCTTTTTTAAGTACTCATCATCAATTGAATTTATTTCATCTTCTAATGACAAAAGTCCTTCTTTTCTAGCCTTCTTAGATAAACTAATAAATTGATTTATAATATCAATGCTTGATTTTTCACTTTCTCTAAAGGCCTGGGCTATTATTTTCATTATTTTTCTAAATTGATCAGCAGGATAGTGAACTAACATAGCACATAGAGATCCGCCTATAGTTATAATTACAGATGCTAAATCCCAGAAAAGCTTTAGCTGTCCTACATCATATTCTGTTAAATTTACCATGGCCATTGACCAACCCATCATGAGGAAACCGACAATAACACCTATAGCTGTCAATACGTCTCTTCGTTTCATTTTTTAGCTGCCTCCTGTATATTCATTGTAAAAATTCTCCTTTTATAGCATAAAACCTTATCTATTATAACATCTATTGGTTCCATTACAAGGTACTTTTTGCCATTTGTTAAAGTAATAACACTCTCTGGTACCGATTCTAACTTTTCTATATGTTCAGCATTTAATACAAACTTTTTCTTGTCTAATCCCGTAAGCTCAATCACTCTCTCACCCCCCATTAATTTAGTTAAAAGTGAATAGTTAATAGGTAATAGTGAATAAGTAATAGGTAATAGTGAATAGTGAGGAATATATGAAGTTTTTTCTTAATAAGAATTAAGAAAAAATAACTATTTAATTATCAGCTATTTTTAACGAAGTTAAAAATAGCTTCCCTCACTCTTCACTCTTCACTCTTAGTTCTTATCTATTAACTCTTACCTCTTAGTTCTTACCTCTTACCTAATTAGTTATCTCTTCAAGTTAACCAATTCCTGAAGTATTTCATCTCCAGTGGTTATCATCTTTCCATTGGCTTGGAAAGCTCTGCTGGCTACTATCATTTCTGTAAACTGTTCCGCTAAGTCAACATTTGACATTTCCAACATTCCCTGGTTTATATCTCCAAAGCTATTTTCATTGCTTGTTTTTGGATCCGTACCTACACCATCTCTAAATAGTGCTCCGCCTGAATTTGGTGATACTGAATAAAGATTTTTTCCTTCCTTTAGGAGTCCCGCTGGATTTTTAAAAGATACCATTGCAATTTGTCCTAATGCAACCACATTATTATCTGCTAAAGTTGCATTTATAAGCCCATTTTTATCCACGGAAAAGCTCTTTACCTTCTGTCCACCAACCTCATCTGGAATTGCTAATGAATGATGGAGTTAAAGTTACTAATACAGCAAAAGTGCCATTAGCAACTTTAACTCCATCATTCACATTTTGAGGTGAATTAATTTTTGGAACGCCCGTAGTATAATCTATTGTAGAATTACCTATCTGATAACCCATAACTCTATAGCCATCTGAAGTTAAAAGCTGTCCAAACTCATCTAGTGTAAAAGAGCCATCTCTCGTAAAATAAGTTGATGCCCCAGTGCCTGAAACTGGTCCCCTTTCAACAACAAAATATCCATCTCCATCTATAGCAAAATCTAAATTATTGCTGGTAGGCTGCATATTGCCTTGGGTAACTGTAGTATCAATTCCTGCTATCTGTGTACCTAAACCAACTTGGCTTGGATTAGTTCCTCCTACTGTATTTCCAGCCCCAGTACCTTCTTTCATACTTTGACTTAACATATCTTGAAATCTTACCCTTTGTGATTTAAAAGCCGTAGTTCCCACATTGGCTATGTTATTTCCTATAACATCTAACTTTGTCTGATTGGCCCTAAGTCCACTAATTCCTGAGTACATTGACCTTAACATATATTTAACCCTCCAATTTTTTTAAATTCATGCTCTGTTTCAATCCTTCCACAGAACTAGGCATCCTAATTTAGGTCCTGCCTATAAAATTATTAAACTATCTATGTTAGTAAATACATTTCCTTCACTTCCATTTTTAGAAAGTGCAGTTATAATAGTTCTATTTTTTATACTGGTTACAAGAGCAGTGTCTTTATATAGTATTACGCTATCCTTGCATCCCTTTTGTCCAGCTTTATTTATACCTTCATTAATCTTTTTCATGTCCTGTTCATTGAATACTATATTTCTTTCTTTTAGCCTTTCTAAAGCATGATTAGATATAATAAAGCTTTCTTTTTTATCTATTTTATTTTTTAAAATGCTATCAAAATTCGTGGATTCTTTCTTATTAACTGTTTTCTTATTATCTGAATTATAATAATTTTGAAAGTCTCCAATAAATTGTATTTTACCATTGATAACTCTATATCCCATGGCTACTCTAACCCACTTCCATACTAAATACTGGTTTATACACTTACATTGTTTTCCTTATGTGAATTCGCTGCTTTCTCTGAATTTTCTCCACTATTCACACTATCTCCACTATCACCGCTATCTCCACCATCTGCTGGTGGATTATTCTCTTCAGGCATATTAATAACTTCAAGAATATCATCTATGCTAAATTGTTTTATTATTGGCACTAAGCTTCCATTTTCGTCCTTTTCTTCTCCTACGGCAACATTTATCTTAATTATGCTTCCATCTTTTGAAACTCCTGAAACTTTTCCGAAATACGGATTACCATTTTCATCTGCTTTATTCACCATTACAACTTTTCCTATTAATGAGGAGGCTCCAATAAATCTCATACTGCTATTTAAATTAGTCATTTGCTCTAATGCTGCAAATTGAGCCATCTGAGCTACATACTCTGTACCATCCTTGGCATTAGTAGGATCCTGATTGGCAAGTTCTGCAGATAAAATCCTTAAGAAAACATTTTTATCCATTTCCTGGCCTGGCTTAGTTATTGTGGTTCCCCTATTGGTTCTAGTAGAAGCATTAATATTATTAGTTTTTTGAATTATGGATGTATTATCAGGCATAGTTACACCTCCTAGGCAAAAATATTTAAATTACTTAAATCTTCACTTACATTGCTTTCCACTATATCCTCTGCTCCATCTATTCTATTTTCTTTACTCCTATTTTTTTGATGATATTTACTTTCTTCTCCTTTTCCTTCTTTATCCTTAAAAAAAGTGGTATCCTCATATAGATTTAATGAAAAATTTTCAATCTTTATATTGCTATTTTGAAGTTTATCATTTATATCTGATGCATTAGCATTTAGCAGATTAAAGGCTTCTTTATTGTTTGCAGTGATATTTGCCTTCATTTTTCCATTTTCCATGGTTATGTTTATAACCATTTCACCTAATTCCTTTGGATTTATTTTTACAGTTAAATTTTTTGTATTGTTTACTTCCATATATTTTACGGCTTTAACAATATCGGACACCATATTATCTTTATTCACCACTAATTTCTCCACAGGAGTTAAGTCTACATCCTGTGTCTTATTCAAGGAATTGAATTGATTAATAAAATTTACTGCTTTTGAAAACTTATCTTTTTTGTCATCTCCACTAATACTTTTTAAAATCTTCTCTTCCCCATAAGTGTCCCCTGCAGATTCTTCATTGCTGTGATTATCACTATGTTTATCTTTGAGTATATAATTAATGCTACTGTCAGCATTATCTACATTATCTATTGGAGCCTTATATTGCCCTTCTGCAGCAGTATCTGCTTTTAAATCTTTTTCTTCTCCATTAATATTTTTTATTATTTCATTTTTAATAGCGGTTATCATATCTTCTTTGGGAAGAGTATTATTCTGATCTATATTTTCCCCTAACATACTTCCTAATTTATCTTCTATGGAATTTAATAAATCCTTCATCAAAGGAGCATTTTCTGTACCCTTTATTTCATCATTGAAAAGAGAATTAAATCCTACTTTTATTTTATTTAGTAATTCACTTGAGTCTACTTTCCCGTTTATTAAGTCTAATGAAGAACTATTTATTGTGTTCTCTATTAATTCGCTAATATTATCTGATAACTTTTCTTCATTTTCATTGTTTACATTAGTATTTACTAAATATTGAAGAAGAGAAATCAGTTCACTTATATTTAAATCATTTAAATTAATGTCCTTTATGGAAAGAGATAATAATTTATCCATATCATCAATATTTACTTTCTTTAAATCATCCTCAGAAAAACCAGATTTCTTTAATAGAGATTTTATCTTTTGGATATCCTTTATTGATTTCATTTTGTTTCCATCATTATTCTCATTAGATGGTATGTTGACTTCCTTTACCTCTTCTCCCTTTATTTTTGAATTTGGAATTTCTTTAGTTTTTTTAGAGGAAGCATTTTTAAGCAGCTTAGTAAACTTTCCATCCCCATCATTAGCAATGCTTGCTTTTTTAGTAGTACTACTGTTAAAAGAATTAACTCCTGGTATTATTCCTATAGTATTATCCATTATTTCACCTCCTTTCAAGATTTCTTATTAATATTTCTTATAAATCCATATAGTGCAAATTCATCATTGGCCTTTTGCTCAATAAGATTTTGTTCTTTTATAAAGCTTTGTAAAGATTTTTCTTTTAAATGCTCTACTGTCTTTCTTTCTATTTGTTTTTGTGTTAAATCTAACCGGACTTCTTCAACAGCTTCTTCTTTATCCCTTAGTTCCGATGCAGTACTTTCTATAGAAGAGTTTAAAGCTATTAGGTATTGATTCTTAATCTTTCTATCTATTATAGAATCCTTTGAGTTTACAGTATTATATTTATCATAGTTAGTTTTTAAGGAATCTAACCTATTTTCCACTTCTTCTTTTATTGATTGGGCTTGTTGAAATTTTCTTTTATATTCTTCTTCTATGTCTATTCTTATATCCAGAAGTTTTTGAAGCCTAAATTTATAACCTTTCATTGAGTCACCCCACTATATTCAGTTGACAATTGACAATTGACAGTTGACAGTTTATTTAAATATATCCTCTAACCATTTAACTGTATCATGAAAACTTATATGTTCATCTACCCCTTGTTTTAAGAATGCATTTATTTTGTCTATGTAATCTATTGATAAATCCACTTTCTTATTGCTTCCTTTAACATAGGCACCTATATTTATTAGGTCTTCAGAATCCTTAAAAGTAGCAATTAAATCTCTAGCATAGGAGGCGGCCTCTTTATGATCCTTATCCACTATTTCAGACATAAGTCTGCTAATACTACCCAATACATCTATAGCAGGATAATGATTTTTAGCAGCTAAAGCACGGGATAGAACTATATGTCCATCTAATATACCTCTAACTGCATCTGCTATAGGCTCATTGAAATCATCACCATCTACTAATACTGTATAAAAAGCTGTTATAGAGCCTTTATCAGACATACCTGCTCTTTCCATAAGCCTAGGCAGCATAGCAAATACTGAAGGTGTGTACCCTTTAGTAGCAGGTGGTTCCCCTATAGCTAGTCCAATTTCTCTTTGAGCCATTGCAAATCTTGTTACTGAATCCATCATCAATATAACTTTTTTTCCTTTGTCTCTAAAATATTCTGCTATAGCTGTAGCAGTAAATGCACCTTTAAGTCTTACCAGGGCAGGTTTATCAGAGGTAGCACAAACTACTATACTTCTTTTCATGCCCTCTTCTCCCAAGTCTCGTTCTATAAAATCTCGTACTTCTCTTCCTCTTTCTCCAATTAAGCATATTACATTTACATCAGCTTCTGCATATTTTGCAATCATGCCCAAAGTAGTACTTTTACCTACACCACTACCTGCAAATATTCCAATTCTTTGACCTTCACCACAGGTTAAAAATCCATCAATTGCTCTTACACCTGTTGGTATAATATCTTTTATTCTTCTTCTTTTTAGAGGATTGGGAGGTTCTCTATCTAAAGGATATGAACTTCCTGATTTTAATTCCTCTCCTTCTAAAGGTCTTCCTAAACCATCTATTACTTTGCCAAAGAGCTCATCGGAGCATTTAACATTAAGTGGTTTACCTGTGGGAACTACTCTGCATCCTGGTGATATACCAATCAATTCTCCAAGGGGCATTAATATTACATCATTTTCTTTAAATCCTACTACTTCACAGCTTATAATATTATTTTTTTCATTATAAATAGTGCATACTTCCCCTATAAAAGCCTTTATTCCCTCTACTTCTATGGTTAATCCTATAACCTTTTTAACTATTCCTTCTTTATAATAAAAGTTACATTCATTTACTTTCTTATGAATATTCTCAAAATCCATAAATTCCATTAGTACACCCCTATAAATTGAGTATTTCCTTTACTTTTTCTAAAACAAATTCCATGCTGATTACAATTTTTCCATTGTCTTTTTCTATAATAGCACTGCCTTCTTCTAAAGAATCATCTGCTATTACAAACACATCACCTTTGAACACATTTTTCTCCCTCCATGAACTTATGCTGGAGGTTATTTCTTCTTTATATAGACTTCTGCATCGTATAATTATTGTCTTAGAATTTTTTTCTTCATTAATTGCCTCTATTATCATATTATTTAAACTGTCACTATCTTTAATTTCTCTTTTAAGAATGTTTTCTACAATGTTTTCTACAAGTTTTTTTAATTCTTCCTTCTTATCTTCTAAATATTTTGCATATTCTTCTTTTGCGTCTTTGACAATATCTTCAGAAGTTTTCTGAGCTTCCTTTATTAAAGATTGTCCCTCTTTTTCTGCTTTTTCTAAATTGCTTTTATAAGCTGTTTCATATGCATCATTGTATCCTTTTTCTTTTCCTTCTTCATAGCCCTTTTTATATGCATTAGGATAAGCTTCACTTTCTATCTTCTCGGCTTCTTCATAGGCTTTTGATAAAATATCTTCTCCCTGTTTCCTTGAATTTTCAAGCATAGTTCTTGCCAGATTTTCATAACTATCGAAGGATCCTTTAGCATTTACTTCCTTTTGTATTTTAATTTCTTCTGCCTCTGGTGGAATGTATTCTGTAACTATTTCTTTCTTTCCTGTCTTAACTATGCTGGTGTTTTTTATCACACTATACAATGATTGCATCTTCTCCACCTCTTGATATTACTATTTCTGCAGCTTCATCAAGTCTTCTAATAATACTAACAATTTTCATTTGAGCCTTTTCAACATCCATGAGCCTTACTGGTCCTAAGAATTCCATATCCTCTTTCAATGAGGCAGCTGCTCTCTTAGATTGATTTCTAAATATAGCATTGGCAACCTCCTCTGAAGATCCCTTTAAAGCAAGAGCCAAATCCTTTGTCTCTACTTCTCTTAATACCCTCTGTATTGATACATCGTCTAATGTAACAATATCTTCGAATACAAACATAGATTCTTACCTTTTCTGCTAATTCTGGATTTTCTCTTTCTAATGCTTCTGTTATATTCTTTTCTGTTGTTCTATCTACCTGATTTAATATATCAACTATAGTAGGAACCCCTCCTATTACCTTCATATCTGATTTTACTATTGAAGATAATTTACTATCTAATACTTTTTCTACTTCCTTAACTACTGCAGGTGAAGTACTACTCATAGTAGCAATCCTATAGGCTACGTCCGCCTGTAAATCTTCAGGTAATTCAGAAAGAATTTGTCCAGCCTTATCTGATTGAAGATAGCACAGTACTAGCGCAATAGTTTGCGGATGTTCATCAGATATTATATTTAAAAGCTGGCTTGCATCTGCCTTCCTTGCAATAGCAAAAGGCCTAAATTGCTGTGTAGCCTCTGTAACTTTATCTAATATTTCCATAGCTCTTTGGCTTCCTAAGGCTTTACCTAGAAGAGTTTTTGCATACTCAATACCGCCTTCCACCAAATAATCTTTAGCTTTATTCATCTGTATAAATTCTTCCAAAATTTTTTCTTTCTGTTCTGATTTAACTGTAGTAATATTAGCTATCTCATAAGTAATCTTTTGGATTTCTGCTTCTGGCAGCCTTTTAATAATACCAGCAGAAGCTTCAGGTCCAAGAGTTATAAATAGTATAGCTGCCTTTTGAACACCTGTTAATTTTTCCGTTTCTCCACTTCTAGCCATATACTATCACCTCTCATCCTCTGCCAGCCATGATTTAACTACTTCCGCAACTTGTTCTGGTTTTTCTGTAGCATATTTTTTAATTTCTTTTTCCGTATGGGTTTTTTCATTTTCTACATCCAATTCAATTGGTTTGAATTTAGTCTGATCTTCTACTGGCGTATTATCATCAATAACTGTATCTATATTCTTTGGTAAAATCTCTTCTTCTTCTTCTTCATCTTCTCTTCTCTTTCTGATAATCAAGTATGCAGCAAGTGCAGCCACAGCTAATCCTCCTACTATTCCAAGAATTGTATATAGTTTCTTACGTTTTTGTGCTGCTTCCTCATTTTTCATTTGCTCCAAGTCCTTGTTTATGTTGTCCTTGGCTGTAGTATCAAAGGGAATCCCTTCTACGCTTATGGTATCTCCTCTGTTTTGCTTGTAGCCTACTGCTGAAGCAACAGTATTATTTACAGAGGTTTTTGTGGCATTATCTAAAGCTCCATCTAAAACTACAGAAACTGTAAGTCTTTCAACAGCTCCTGGTGCCTTAATTGTTTTATCCTGTGATTTTGATATTTCATAATTTTTTGTAGCTTCCTCATGAGTAGTTACACTGCCATCAGGATTTTTAGCTATTTTATTTCCCATTGCATCATCTACAGGACTTCCACTAGCAGAGTTACCAGCATCTTTATTAGTATCCTTTACATTTTTTTCACTTACTACTGTATTTTTTGGATCATAAGTGACACTATTCTTTTCAACAGCATCAAAATTTAAATCCGCATTTACCTTAACCTTTACTTTATCCTTGCCATATACTGCTTCTAGCATATTTAATGCCTTATTCTCTAAATTCTTTTCATATTCTGTTTTTAATGCTTGCTGCTTTTCTGCAGCACCAGTCATGTCTAAATTATCCTTATTAAATAAATCCTTTGTAAGACTTCCATTGGTATCATTTATCTCTACATTTTCTTTTGGTAGATTTCTTACGCTGCCAGATACTAAAGCAACCATAGCTTTTACCTGATCTTCAGTAAGTTTTTTATATGGCTTTAATTTTAATGTTACCGATGCCGTTGCTGGGGTAGAATCCTTTACAAAAACACTATCCTCCGGCATAACCAGATGTACCCTTGCATTTTCAACCTCTGGAAAACTTTTTATGGTTCTCTCTAATTCTCCTTGTAATGCTCTTTGATAATTGATTTTCATTTCAGCATCAGTAGATCCAAATTTACTTTTGTCAAGAAGTTCAAACCCTTGACTACCATTAGTTATAGGTACTTCTGATAATACTTCTACTCTTAAACTATCTACTTGATCCTCAGGTACTAATATTGAATTTCCTTCAACCTTACAATCTACTTTCTTTTCCTTCAACTTATTATAAACAGCACCCATATCATTATTGTCCATACTAGAAAATAGTACTCCATATTTTGTAGTATTTAGTGAAATACCTAAATATATTAAAGCCGCTAAAATACCTATTATAATAGCACCATAGGCTATTTTCTTTTTTTTACTCCACCCATTTAATCTTTCCTTAAAATTTTTCGTCCATTGGGATAGCTTGTTCATTCGTAGCACTCCTTACTATAACTGCATTCTATTCAACTCCTGGTATGCTTCTACAATTTTATTTCTAACCTGCACCGCTAGTTCTAAAGACATTTTTGCCTCCTCAGAATCCAGCATTACCTTATGTATATCAACGTCATCCCCTTTTATAAAAGATTCTGCGGTATTGGCAGATTTTATTTGCTTTTCATTGACTTCATCCAGTTTTTCCTTTAAGGTGCTAAAAAAGCCATTGTCCGAATTTTCTTCTTTAACTTTATTGTCTTCTTTTCCAATACTCATATTTTGAAATATCCTAGTATCCGGTGTAAATTCATTAATTTTCATTTAACATTCCCTACCTTCCTATTTCTAAAGCTTTCATAAACATACTTTTTTCAGAATTCATTGCATCCACATTTGCCTCATATGCACGAGTTGAAGCAATCATATCTGCCATCTCATTTAATATGTTAACATTAGGCATTAAAACATACCCATCCTTATCTGCATCTGGATGCGATGGATCATATACTCTTCTAAATTCCGAATTATCATCTACCACTCCAACTGCCTTGACTCCTAATAACTTTTCTTCATCTTTACCTGTATCTTTATTTAATTCATGTGTTAAATTCTCTCGGAATAAAGCTACTTTTCTTTTATAAGGTTCACCATTTTTCCCTCTTGTTGTTGAAACATTGCTCATATTTGAAGCAATAGTATCCATTCTCAATCTTTCCGCAGAAAGACCACTGGCACTTATTCTTAAATTATTAAATGCTTTTATCAATTAAATATCCCCCATTTCCATATTTATAATTTGATATCAATGTTATCTTCCGTTTATTACATAACGTTTTGAGGAAAGACTATTATTGACTTCAGTAATAAGGGCATTGTACATTAAAGTGTTGGCTGCTTGGTTAGTCTTCTCTAAGTCAATATCTACATTATTGCCATCCTGTCTCATACTTGAGGACTTATCCTGTTTTACTTCTATATCACCATATTTACTCTCTTCAGTTATATGCCTTTCATTAGTAGACTTTAACTTCAAATCATCAGAAGCTTCCTTTAAAGTATCTTCAAAAGTCACATAATGTCTTTTATAATTTGCTGTATTTATATTGGCTACATTATTTGATATTACCCTACTTCTAGTTGAAGAAGCATCCAAGGCTTTCTTCATTAAATCATACGCTTGACTATCTATAGATGAATTTCCATTGTTCATTTCACAATCCTCCAATTATATTAATTACATTAGTATACCTTTTAAGTATACTAATCAAATATTGACTTATCAAATAGGTTATTTACTGAGCAAGACGGTAAACACGGTTTTTTCTTTATTTTTCTCCAAATTATTCTTATTGAATAACATTATGTCAATAATTCTACTTAATTGATATAAATGCCACCGTTTCTAAGATAATATTGCGTTACCAATAATACAATTATTATACAATATTTTCTTCTAGTTTTCTACATTAAATTTTAATTTCTTTTATATTCAAATTAAAATTTTACATATACTTTATTTATCCGATTCTATAAATAGACAACTTAGGGTATTATGACACCCGTTAACTACATTTTACATTATATTATAATATTTAGTAAAGAAATTTCAATGAATATTATGATAAATATCTTTATTTTATAACAGCATTTTTCTTACTCTTTAAAAAAATAAAAATAGAGGCGAATATAGTAATTTATTCGCCTCTATTTTTATTTTTTTATCTACTTTTTACGTTTTCTAATATTCTAAGTGCATCCTGAGGGAATTTGTTTGATTGTACCATCATAGCATTGCCTGATTCTATTAGTATCCCTGTTTTTGTAAATTCTATCATTTCCTCTGACATGTCTACATCTCTAATTCTACTTTCGGATCTTTGTGTAGCAATTTCAAAATCCCCTAAATTTCCTAAAGTACTTTCAAATTTATTTGAAATAGCTCCATATTTGCTTCTTACATCAACTATAGTATTTGATGCTGCATCTACTATTTCTAAAGCTCTATCTACAAAATCAGCATCTTTTATATCTAAATTGTCCTTTAAATATTGAAGTGTTTTTTTACTGTCTATTTTCTTTTCATCATTGCTATCAATCATTGTTGCTCCAACCTTGTCTGGAGATAAATCATATAGCTTTATATCCATAGAATCTCCTGAATTTGCTCCTATTTGCATGGATTTTTTAACCACAGCTTCGCCATTATCATTTTTTAAATCGAACAATTTTACTCCATTGAATTCTGTGTTCTTTGCAATTTCCTCATATCCATCTATCATTTGATTTATTTCACCTTTTATTACTTTCTGATCTTCCGAGCTATTTGCTCCACTACCGGATTGTACCACTAACTCTCTAACTCTGCCTAAAATAGAATTTAAGGAACTTAAGGCTCCATCTGCTGTCTGCATCATGCTTACACCATCTTGAACATTCCTTTGAGCCATTTGCAATCCTCTTATTTGAATTCTCATTCTTTCACTTTGGGACATTTCATTAGGTCCATCACTGGCTTTTATTATTTTTTCTCCTGAAGATATACGGGATAAAGACTTACTGTTAAGCTTTAGATTTTTACTATACTCCCGAAATATATTAAGAGAGGATATGTTATTATTCAGCCTCATTTTAATCACTCCATAATAAATTTTAGTATTTAATCATATATTTATATTAAATTTCTCATTTATATATCGTATTTTTTCCAAAAAAACTTTATAATGAATTTAATAGAACATTTAATCTTCCGATACCTATGCATAACTACATTAATAAAGGAGAGTAAAAAATGGATACTATAATATTAACAGATTCAAGCTGTGATTTACCTTTGGAAATTATTGAAAAAAATCAAATATCCTTTCTTGGCTTAAATTATCATTTAAGTTATGGGGATTATGTGGATGACTTTGGTAAATCCTTAGATTACAAAAAGTTTTACAATAGTGTTAGGGAAGGAGAAATGCCTACTACATCTCAAATTAATATCTATAGGTTTCAAGATACCTTTAGAAAGTATGCAAAGCAAGGTAAATCAGTTATATATATAGGAATGTCTTCAGCTATAAGCGGTTGTATAAATTGTGCTACTATGGCTAGAGATCAATTACTTGAAGAGATGCCCAATGCCGATATAACAGTAATTGATAGCAAGAGCGCCTCTATAGGGCAAGGTATTTTAATATGTAAAGCAGCTGAAATGCTGTCTAATGGGTATTCTAAATGCGAAATTATAAATTGGGTTGAAGAGAACAAATTAAACGTAAATCATTGGTTTATAGTTGATGATTTAATGCATTTAAAAAGAGGCGGAAGGCTATCCTATACCGCTGCTACAATAGGATCTATACTTGATATTAAGCCCATCCTTTGCATAAATAGAAAAGGTGAGCTGATAAATTTCAATAACATAAGAGGAAGAAAAAAAGCTATAAGAACACTAATTAAACTTTTTGAAGAGAACTGTATAAATCCAGAAAATCAAGTCATAGGCATAAGTCATGGCGATTGTATAGAAGATGCATTATTCTTAAAGGAATTAGTAACAGAAGAATTCAAAGTTAAAGATGTCATTATAAATTATGTAGGGCCAGCTATAGGATCTCATACAGGTCCTGGAATGTTATCATTATGTTTTTTCGGGAAAGAAAGATCTTAAAAAAATTACTTCGAAATTTTTAGAGCAAAGATTTCGAAGTATAGAATATAGAGCATAGGGTATATGGTATAGAGGACAGATTCTGAAATGAAAAAACTGTAGTGAATTTTTTGGGCAAAAATTCACTACAGTTTTTTACTTCTTTTAATTAGCTTCATCTTTAGCTTTTGCGTAATCTATAAATTGTATTTCTTCAGCAACTACTTGTGTTATGTATCTCCTATCCCCATTGCTATTGTTGTATGACCTGATATTGATTCTTCCAGAAATACTTATAAGCTTTCCTTTTGTTAAGTAAGGGGCAATAGTTTCTGCAGATTTTCTCCAGTAAACCACTGGTACAAAATCAGCTTCTCTTTCTCCATTATTGTTTACAAATGGTCTTTGTACTGCTAATGTAAAAATTAATAGAGGGTTGCCTTCTTCCCCCACATGTTTTAATTCACAATCCTTTGTGAGTCTGCCTATGAGTAAAACCTTATTCATTTTTCCACCTCTAAATACATCATTTTTTTATAATTATACCCACAGTTATTATTTATAAACAGTTACTTAATATTTTTTAGAAAGTTCTACATAATGTTCTGCATTGCTCCTAAGTTTTTCTATCTCTTCTTCCCTAAGTTTCCTAATAATTTTTGCAGGTGAGCCCATACATAACACTCCAGATGGTATTTCTTTTCCCTTTGTAATTAAACTGCCAGCTCCAATTATAGTACATTCTCCTATTTTAGCATTGTTCAATACTATACTACCCATTCCAATTAATGAAGAATTGCCAATGCTACAGCCATGTAAACTCCATGACCAACTGTTACGCTATCTCCAATACTAAGCGGAGCTATGCCATCCACATGAAGAGTGCAATTATCCTGAATATTAGTATTTTTACCTATGATTATTCTATTTGTATCCCCTCTTATTACAGTGCCAAACCATACATTTGAGTTTTCTCCTATATGTACATCCCCTAAAATATCTGCACTGCCAGCTACAAAGCAGCTATTATGTATTTCTGGATATTTATCTTCAAACTTTTCCACCATAATAATGTTGCCTCCTTAATAAATTAATATTTTTATCAATATGTCCCCCTTATTTTATCATAAAAATTATTTTTGTAGTATTACTTTACCGAAGTAACAGATTAATTTATTGAAAATTTTGACAAAAATAAAAAATTTGAATATAATATAAAAGATGTGTTATATTATAGACTTTTTAATTAATTAATGTCATAAAAATGTACATAAGGGGGTTCAAAATGGAAAAAAGTATGTTAAACCCAAATGAACTTTGTCAGGCGGGAATTAATTCTGCCATTGGCAAATCAAAATTATCATCCACTCAAACAATTTTACTAGGAATCTTAGCTGGTGCATTTATTGCACTGGGTGGTTTTTGTTCTACAGTAGCTTCCCATAGCATTTCAAACTTTTCTATTTCAAAACTTGTGTCTGGTTTGGTATTCCCTGTGGGATTAATATTAGTTATTATCTGTGGTGCGGAATTATTTACTGGGAATTGCCTAATGATCACAGCATTTTTAGATAAAAAAATAAAACTAAAAAGTATGTTAAGGAATTGGATACTAGTTTATTTTTCTAATTTTATAGGTGCGCTAATAGTTGTTCTATTATTGTACTTTAGTGGTTCAATGGGACTAAATTCTGGGAAATTAGGTGCTACTGCCATTAAAACTGCTTATGCAAAAAGTACTCTAACTGCTTTAAAAGCCTTCTGCAGTGGAATATTATGTAATATTATTGTTTGCTTAGCAGTTTGGGGATCTTATGCTGCTAAAGATGTAGCGGGAAAAATAGCTATAATCTGGTTCCCCATAATGACTTTTGTGGTTTCAGGCTTTGAACATAGCGTTGCTAATATGTACTTTTTATTTATAGGATTATTAGCAGAAAATAATCCTATTTATGCAAAAGCTTCTCTACTATCCAATGCAGAGCTTTCTAAAATAAATATGGGAACCATATTACATAATTTAACTTGGGTAACCTTAGGCAATATTGTAGGAGGTGCATTATTTATTGGTACAGTTTATTGGATAGTATATGGTAAAAATTCTTCAAATGAAAAAGCTTCCAATAAAAAAATAGCCAACATTCCAACTAAC
>ENA-UOOR01001391-UOOR01001391.1-fermentation-metagenome-genome-assembly--contig:-NODE-1391-length-28706-cov-22.131898_pt1 | contig 28706 bp, 21 predicted proteins | sample MGYA00245780_ERZ724029 | MGnify/ENA primary metagenome ERZ724029 (study PRJEB28704, sample SAMN03018315) | fermentation metagenome | biome: anthropogenic terrestrial biome; feature: soil... | reverse complement strand
CCCATTTCCATTCCCGTTCTCCTCGTAGTAACGGTGCATCATGTGCAGGCCGTAGGCGCTTCCCGATGCCAACAGCACCACCGGCAGCACCGCGCTCATCTGCGTCAGAGGGACTCCGATGAATCCCATCACTCCGAGGGTCCACACAATGCTCAGCAGCACCGTAACTAGCGGCAAGAGCACACCGCTGATAGTCCTGAAGCTCAATGCGAGAACGATGACGATCACCACAACGGCGAATGGGAACAGATTGACCAAGTCCGCGAGCAGGTATTCCTCTGCCGCCTTGCTAAGCAGGGGCGAGCCGGACAGATGGAAGACGATGCCGCCACGGTGTTGGTCTATCACCGACCGCACTTCGCCCGAAACCGCTCCGGCATCGACCCCCTGCTCAAGCTGGGCCAGGGCCAGAACGTACTGACCGTTTTCGGACACGAGTATGCCGGCTATCTGAGGGTTCTCCTCCATCTGCCTCCGAACGGCGTCAGCCTCGCTCTGATGCGTGGGCATCTCGGCGAGAAGATCCACTACTTCAAGGCCCCACGGAGTGCCTTGCACCTCAACCATGTTGGTGACCGATCTGACCGAATGAACACCGTCAACATCCTCGATGCCTCGAGTGATATCCTCAAGAACCTGCAAGCCCTGCGGCGTGAATACCTCATCAGCCTTCGCCGCAATCAGAACGTAGTCAGAACCGCCGAAGATCTCGTCGATGTGGTCGAGCGCCACTATCTCCGGGTCGGTCGAAGGGAAGAAGTCCCGCACTGCGGTGCTCATCGTGATCTTGGTAGCGCCTAGGGCAGCAAACGCGGTTATCAGGACTGTCGCTATGATTACGGCCACTGGATGCTTCTGAACGAACCTGGAAAGAGACCTCACACATTTCAGCTCCATTTCATATCGCCCCATCGGCGCTCCCGGCTGACTGACGCGTCAGTCAGCCCACTCTACACATATTGCACCAACCTGGCCCAGATGTCAAATCAGCCAGCGTGATTCCGCCTATTGCCGAGACGGACGCCCCGCGCTGCGCTGTGGCCGTGACACGGGAACCGCAGCGGCCAAGGTGCGTCTGGCATGGGCGGCAAGGTTACTTTGCTGGGATTCACCTAGAACTCTGTCGGGACTGTTGCGATGATGCGGTTGAACCTGTCGGCGACAGACGACAACTTGAGCGCCTTGACCATGTTGCCTTTGATCTTCAGCTTGCCGCTCATCAGGGCAGCCTGCGCGCCCAGTTCGCCGCGGGACATCTTGGCGAACACATCGTAATCGCCAGCGATTGAGAATTCCGCCTCCGGCGGTTCGCCTTCGCCCACAATGACATCGCCAAGCACGCCGTTGGCGCAGTTCACCAGGAAGTAGCGGTCCTTGCCATCAGGGCAGTTGCTGTATACCGAAACCAAAGACGTAGTCGCGTAGTTCATCTTCTCAGGGTCGAGCTGGGTCGAAAGCCTCTCGTGCACCTCGTTGCGCCACTCGGGACTCAGATACTTAAGGCTACCCTCCATGTTGACCATCCTCTCAGTCGTTGCATTCGCCAGACACAGACACCCCGTGCAGGACAAGATGGACTTCTGGTCGGACATCTCAACAGCAGCTACGGAAGGCACAGCTTCCACGGTGATTCTACACTGAGGACTCTACACCCGCGACCATAGATACAGCCGCTTCAAGCTCCTCCGGGCTCACAACGCCATCGCGGCCGGATGGCCCCGCCCGAAAAACCGCAGCTATCGGATGCAACTCTATCCCTTTGTAGTCGAATACAAGCCTTCCCTGCTGATGAAATACTTCGACATGGTCAAGAACAAGATGAACATGGGAAGGCTGGCCATGGCCGCAATGGCCATCATGATCCCTTCATCGCTGTGGGTTTCAGCCATGAACTTGGTTATGTACAGAGGAATCGTCTTCATCTCTTCGCTCTGAACTACCAATAGGGGCCACAGCAGGCTGTCCCATTGTGAACGGAAAGTGAGAACAGCCAGAGTGGCAATGGCCGGTCCGACGTTGGGCAGGACCACGTGGGTGAATATCGCAGGTTCGCTGGCACCGTCAATGCGCGCAGCGTCCAGCACTTCATCGGGGAAAGTGAGCAGAAACTGCCTCATTAAGAATACGCCGAAGGCGCTGGTCAGGAAGGGCACAATCAGCCCGGCATAGGAATCCTGCAGACGCATCCGCATGACTACCATGTACAGCGGGATCATGATCGCCTCAAACGGGATCATCATTGTGGCCATGATCAGCATGAACACCGTGTTGCGCCCTTTGAACTGGAACTTCGCCAACCCGTACCCTGACATAGACGACAACAACACAGTAGTCGCCGTAACCGACAGGGCGACGACAAGCGAGTTCAGGATGTTGCGAAGGAATATGAACGTGCCCTCAGGGCCCCTCAACCCGTTCCAGAAGTTCTGCCAATGTATATGATCGCTGATCCAAGGATACGGCAGCTTCATGATGTCGATCGCCGGCATGACGGATGACGTGAACATGAAAACCAGCGGTATCAGGACCAGCGCGCATGCTCCAATCAGAAACAGCCATATCAGAATGTCCGCCAGCCTCCGGGCAGGCGACGACTTTGTCTTAGCGGCATTCATGTCGATCCCCCCTGTCGGTCACATGTAGCTGACCTCTTCGGTCTTGGAGATCCTAAACTGCAACCAAGTCAGAAAGAGCATGACCAGGAAGAGCAGAATGCTCATCGCGCTGGCCCTGCCGATATTGTGGTCCTTGATCGCCGTGTTGTAGATGTTTAGAGTGATGACATCAATAGGACGGGTGGGCGCGCCGGCCTTCGAGAACAGATACTGTGTACTGAAGGTTTTCAGGCACTGGATCATGGCCATGACCGACACCAGCAGAGTAGTAGGCTTCAGCAGCGGGAAGGTAATGTGCCAGAAGTCCTTCCATCGATCCGCCCCATCGATCAGCGCTGCCTCGTGTAGACTATGCGGAATGGCGCCAATGCCGGCGACAAAGACGACTGTGAAGTAGCCAACGTACTTCCACACGTACACTATGATGGTGGACAAGCGGAGCATACCTGTGCTCGAAAGCCAATGGTAGTTGACGCCCGACGTTCGAAACAGGGTGTTCAGCCCCTGGTTTGCCAAGCCCCGAGGATCGAAGATCAGCAGCCAAATCAGCGCCGCTACAACCGATGACAACGCAGCCGGAGAGTAGAGTATCATCTGAATCAGCTTCTGGAACCTGCGGCGCGACATGATGAGCGCGGCCAATACCAGGCTGAGAACGAGCAGCGGGACGAAGGCGCCCACTGTGAATATGGCCGTGTTGGCTGCCGATTGCCAGAATAGACTGGACTTGAACAAGTATGAGTAGTTGCCGAGACCCACGAACACAGGCGGCTTGAGCGACAGCAAGTTCTTCTTGAAGAAGCTCATGTAGAACGCGTTGAAGATGGGGTAGAAGCTGAATACGAGAAAGAACACCAAAGACGGAGCAACGAATGTCCATCCCCACCTGGCTTTCTTCTGTTCCATACTGAATCGCTTGTTCTGCCGCATCGGATCACCCCCACAAACCCCACGATGAAACCATGGGCAGGCAGGTCCGGGCCGAATCGCGCCCGGACTGCCCTGCCCTATCCAACCTACCACTGCCTAGAAATCCGAGTCGAGAACCTCCTGGATGCGCTCTCGCAAGGTATTAAGGGCCTGTTGCTCCGTGGTCTTGGACAGCATGACCGCCTCAACTGCTTCCTTGATGTACCTCTCGAACTGGTATCCGTTGTCATGAAGGAAGACGGAATGCGCTCGGTCCATGTCCGACATGAACACGTCCATGTACGGCAAGCTCTTGAACTCCCTTGACTGCAACATGTCCTGACGGGGCTGTATGATATTCACCTTCTCAAGATACTCCATGGGATGACTCAGCATGAAGGCTATGAGCTTCCATGCCATCTCCTGCCTCTCCTTGGGCGCCTGAGCGTTGACCATCAGGTAATGGCCGTAGTAGGAGCAGGCCACGTCCTTCACCGCGTCCTTGAACACCGGGAACGGAATGACCATCCACTCGTTGCTTTCGAAGAACGCAGGGTTGTCTATCCTGAGCCTGCCCTGCTGGTAGAAGCCGCTGAGACACATGGCCATGTCGTTGTTGTCCTTGTTCCAGATCTTCCTGGGGGCCGGGTATGTGGGGCTGCCCAGATTGCGCCCGTGAGGTCCCCATTCCTTCATGAACTTCAGTACCTTAAGCCACGCCTGATCGTTGACGATGGCGGTTTTGCCATCGTCGCTGACGAGCTTGCCGCCAAGCTGCTCCACCATGGGCAGCAACGACACCAAATAGTAGGGATACCTGAAGTCGAACCCACGCCGCACGATGATATCGCCATTGCGAATCACCAGTTTGTCGGAGATGTCGGCCATCTGTTCCCATGTCTTGGGATAGTCTTTCTCCGGGTCTAGCCCGGCTGACCGGAAGATCTTCTTGTTGATATAGATGCACCAATTCGTGAGCTCAAGAGGAAGGCCGTAGATTTTGCCGTCCATGGTCACAGCATCGAACGCGCCCTTCAGGTACTCGGCCTTCAGAGCCTCCGCGTTCTTGTACCCTATGGCGCTGTAGTTCACCGGCGCTACGCGGTTCTGCATCATGTATCCGTATTCCAGCTCGATTTGCAGGTTGAAGATGTCCGGAGCGTTGTTGGCCGAGAAAGCGGTGAGCAAGAGGTCCCCCATCTTGCTGGCTTCATTGACCACCCGCTTGACCTTGACATTCGGATGCATCTTCTCGAACTCAGCGATGTACCTGTTCTCGATAACAGTCCTGTTGTCGTCGGTGTGAGTCCAGTAAGTCAGCTCAATGATCTTTGCCGCATTTGCCCCAAGACTGAGCGAGATCACGAGGGCAAGCACGAGCAGACACGATAGTCTCTTCATGTGAGTCCCCTCCTCGTCTATGTCTCAGCAGTCGGCTAACCCCGGCGTCAATAGCCTCGTTGCCGCCTGTCGCAATTGAGATTCGTCAATTCGCGGCAGACTCCTGCGCCTCAACGGACTAACTGGAGGTCGCTGGAGGGAGAGGATTCGCTTCGCGATGGTGCCCATCCAAGCTATCGGGTTCGGAAGACTGACTCCGATAGAAAGGCTTCAGCCGAGAAGCGCTTCGATGCCTCTATCAGGCCGCTCGGTCGAGGCGGCGCTCTTCAATGCGCAGGCGAGGGTATTCGAAGAGCGGGGACTCACGATGCAATGATGAGGCCAACATCGCTTCCCCGCTCTCTTACGCTAGGCTATGAGGTTATAGCTACTCGCTAGCTTTTCAACTCTCCCTGCCCGGACAGGGCAAAGATCCCGCCGATGAGAAGAACCGCGCCCGGCCACCCGAAAGGTCCCTTACCGAAGATCCAGCCAAGAATCGCTGCAATAATCATTATGATGCCGGCGTTTTTCGGATAGGCCATTGCGCAGCAAGCCGCGATAAGTCCTACTAGTGAGAGAACGACAACAAGCCATCGAAGCCCTTCTGCCGGAACAAACATCCCCCACACCGATCCGATGAGTCCAAGTATGAGTCCGGTTACTCGCATTGTGGCGCCTCCTCTATATTATAGTGCCTGACTCTCGCCGGACGCGTGGCCTCGTCGCGCCCGCAATTGCCGTTCAGGCAACTCTGGAAGCCCAAGTATGTACCTCCTAACTATTACACTACTCCCATTCGTCAGTATCGTCAAGCCCTACCCCAGGGCCCAGGGCCCAGGGCCCCGGGCCCCGTCAAAGTCGTGCTAACCCTGCAGACCGCATAGTCGGTCTGTTGAGCTTACCCGCGCCTTCGGGTTTCCCGAAATCGTGGCCACTCCATAGACGTAATCCAGCCGTTGAGCAGGCTGCGTATGGAACAACCTGGGATGTTCACTTTTTGACGGAAGTTTCGCGGATAACGTCCAAAAGTGAACACAGGTGCATTCATTATTGAGCAGTTGCAAGCAAATAGAGGAGAAACCTTGGCTGAATCCACCATAAAACCGATACCTGTTAGCATGTTATGGGAATTCGCGAGCTGGAGGCGCGCCGGAGGGCAGAAGCATGGCTGTAAATGGTAGTAACAGGGGCATAGGTGGGTCATATGCTCACTTTTTGCAGCGTTCGCGTCCGAATGTGAGCACGTGGCCCGTACCTTTTGTCAAATATTGCGCATTCCAGTTCTTGCCACGTGCCCGGGCATGCAGCCAACCGCACCGGTGGCGCCGGTGTCGCGCCGGGCCCTAGCGCCCGGCCTCCTGGATCACACAATGGGTACGCGCAAAGAGCGGTCGCAAAGGGCGACCGCGAGGAGCCGTGAAGGCAAGCGCTCTACAAGTGAGCCACTATGGACTCGGCAAACTCCGAAGCGCGCACTTGCTTTGCGCCTTCCATCTGGCGCGCGAGGTCGTATGTAACTGTCCTCTCGGCGACTGTAGTCTCCAGGGCCCGAGTCACGGCGCTCGCCGCTTCGCTCCAGCCTATGTAGTCCAGCATCATCGCAGCCGACAGTATCAGGGAGCTGGGATTGGTCTTGTCGAGACCCGCGTATTTCGGGGCCGTGCCATGGGTGGCCTCGAAGACAGCCAGATAGTCTCCGATATTTGCCCCCGGAGCCATGCCCAGCCCGCCGACTTGAGCCGCCACGGCGTCTGAGAGGTAATCTCCGTTCAGGTTGGGGGTCACGATCACATCATATTCCCGGCCTCTCAGGAGCATCTGCTGGAACATGCTGTCGGTTATGCGGTCGTTGACAAGGATCTTGCCTTCGGGCACGCCATCGCCTGTTGAGTCCATCTGATCTTCCGTGACCACCACATCGCCAAACTCCCGCCTGGCGAGATCGTAGCACCACGTCCTGAACGCGCCTTCTGTGTACTTCATGATGTTCCCCTTGTGGACTATGGTCACTGAACGTCGCCCGTTGTCTACTGCGTAGCTCAGAGCCTTGCGCATTAGGCGCTCAGTAGCTGCCCGAGTCATCGGCTTTACGCCGATGCCGGCCGACTCGGCTACCTGGCAGCCCATCTCGTGGTTCAGGAATCGGATGACCTTCCCGGCGTTCTCGCTTTCCGCCTCCCATTCGATCCCAGCGTAGATGTCCTCGGTATTCTCTCTGAATATGACCACATCGATCCATTCAGGGTGAACAACCGGACTGGGAGCGCCACGAATCCATCTCACAGGCCGTATGCATGCGTAAAGATCCAGTTCCTTGCGGATGGCGACGTTCAGGCTGCGGATTCCGCCGCCTACCGGAGTAGTGAGCGGCCCCTTGAGCGCCACTACATGCCGCGCGATGGTTTCCAGCGTCTCGTGGGGCAACCACTCTCCCGTGAGCCTGTGCGCCTTCTCTCCAGCCAGCGCTTCCTTCCACTTTATATGCCTACGCCCCAAGTAGGCCGTTGCAACGGCGGCGTCCACGACAGTCCTCGTTGCTCTCCATATGTCGGGCCCTGTGCCGTCTCCTTCTATGTAGGGTATTACGGGGCATTGCGGCACCCGTAGGCTGCCGTCGACTACTTTGATCAGCTCTGACACTGCTTCCTCTGACACCGTGATTCACCCCTCAATGACTGACTAATGACTGACTGCAGTAGGTTGCTGGCGGCGCTTTCGCAGCCAAGCGGAGGCGAATGGGAAGACCACGGACCCAACAGCCAGCGCCAGCAGGGTTACTGATATCCCTGATCTTGCGAAAATGCGCAGGCTGCCGTCGGATAGCATCAGCGACTGCCTGAAAGACTGCTCCAGCGGAGACCCGATGACCACCGCCAGAATCAACGGGGCCGAAGGAATCTCATGCTTCCGCATGAAGTAGCCGAGGAGCCCGAAGATAGTCAGGAGGTAGAGGTCTACGGTGCTGAAACCGGCGGTATACACGCCCAGGAAGGAGATGGCCAAAATGAGAGGGTACATGATCCTGGGAGGGATGGCCAGCAGCCTGACGAGCAGACCGGCCAGGGGCAGGTTGACGATTAGGCAGACTATCGCCCCTACGAACATGCTCGCGATAATGCCCCAGGCGATTTCCGGGTGGTGTTGAAACAGAAGCGGCCCTGGCTGAAGACCGGCTATCATCAGCGCTCCAAGCATAATCGCCGCGGTTCCGGATCCCGGCACTCCCAGCGTGATCATTGGCAGGATTGCCCCTATGGAACAAGAGTTGTTGGCTGCTTCGGGCGCCGCCAGTCCCTCTATCGCTCCCTTGCCGAACTCCTCGGGATGCTTGGAGATCTGCTTTTCGTTGTTGTAGGCCATCATCGTCGCGATTGTGCCGCCCGTGCCGGGCAGTATACCGATGAGAAAGCCGATGGGCGTCTGCCTCAGAATCGGCCCAATCGATCTGCGCCATTGCTCCTTGCTGACCCAGATGCGCCCGAATTTGGTCTGCATAGGTGTATCCCCGGTCGAGCTTAAGGTCTTGTAGTTCTCAAGTATCTCCGTTACGGCATAGAGGCCGATGATCACGACCACGAACTCGATTCCCATCTGCAGTTCGGGTATTCCGAACACGAACCGCTGCACTCCCGACTGCAGGTCTATTCCGATGGTGGTGATCATCAGCCCGAGCATCAGGGATATGAAACCCTTCAAGAGGGAGTCTTGCGCTAGAGACGTCGTGGCCGCCAGTGCGCAGACCATCAGTGTGAAATACTCCGGCGGACCGAATCTCAGCGCAAACCTGGTAATGGGCAACGCCGCAACCATGGCTGCGAGAGCGGCAGCCATCTGACCGATGAACGATGCTAGAGCCGAGATGGCCAGGGCCGCCTCGGCCTGTCCTTTGAGCGTCATCGGATACCCGTCGAAGCACGACACGACTGAGGAGGCGTCTCCGGGAATGTTCAGCAGTATCGAGCACCTCGATCCGCCGAACATCGCTCCGTAGTAGATGGCGCACATCATAATGAGAGCTGCAGCCGGCTTGAGCACGAACGTCATGGGCAGAAGGAGGGCAATGCCCGTGGCCGGTCCTATGCCGGGCAGCATGCCCACGATACTCCCCATGATGCACCCGAAGGTCAACCAGAGCAGGTTCACCGGCTGAACGACCACCGACAGCCCGTACAGTATGTTTCTGGCAATCTCCATGCAGCGCTCCCTCCTCTCACGGCAGATGTATCATCAGCAAGCGCTCGAATGTGAGCCAAGTGCCGAATGTGAAAACGACCGAAACCAAGATGTTGGCAAGCCACCCCCGCTTCCCGTTCACGAGGAATAGCATCGCTCCTAGAAACAGAAGCGTAGAGACGATGAACCCCAGTCTGCTGAAGATCATAGCGTACAGGATGCACAGGCCGATGGTGCACAGGGCCAGCCTCGGAAACTCCTTGTCCACCGCCGGCTTGTCATGGGCCTGGGTCGCCTGGTTCTCAGCCTGTTCGGCCGGTTTGCGCCTGTGCAGATTGCGCAAGCACAGCGCCGCGCCGAGAATCGTCATGATCACCCCGATGCCAAGTGGGAAGTACGTGGGAGCCCACGGGTTGCCGATCATGGCTCTTGGCAGTCGGAGCGCCTGAACGGAGTAGGCTACGCCGATCAACACAGCCAGGGCCCCCACTGTGAAGTCGCCGCTCATTTTCGCACCCCCCGGATCGAAGTACCCGATTATCCTGCATGCCCTGTGAGACAACCGAAGCAGCTGTCTCACAGGGTGCCTTCTGCCTGATCGTATCTGCTCGAGCGAGCTTTGCATTCCCGACCGATATCCGAAACTGCCTGCGGTTAGCCACCGGTTACTTGGCGGCGAGCAAGCCTACGTCCTCCAGCAGAGACCTATACTCTTGGTTGGTGGTCTCCAGGAACTGCACGAATTCCTTGGGTCCCAGGAAGGCTTCAGCCCAGCCGTTTCTGGCGCAGATCTCTTTCCATTGGGACGTCTGAACCATCTGGGCCAAGGCATTGCTGAGGTACTCCACTGCGTAATCGGGCATTCCGGGAGGGCCGAAAAGACCTCGCCAGTTCACAAAGTCCGTTGCGATGCCAAGCTCCCGCAGCGTTGGGACTTTGGCCATCGCCCCTTCCTTGATTCGCGCCGGAGCAGTGATCGCGAGCACACGGATGTCGCCGCTCTCCATCGGGCCCACCGTTTCGGCCATTCCCGTGGTCAGCATGTCTACGTGGCCTCCCATGAGAGCCGCTAGGCCCTCGCCGCCCTGGAAAGGAATGTACTGAATCGACCGGATGTTCGTCACGCCGGCCACCTTGGCCGCCTGTAGGAACTGAATGTGGTCCATGCTTCCGGGAGACGATGTGCCCGCGATCTTCACGCTCTTGGGGTTCTTCTTGAGCGCATCCATCACATCGTTGATCGTGTTGTACGGCGAGTTCTTCGGCACCGCAAATGCCCCGTAGTCGCAAATCAGCCTGGCGATGGGCGTTACGTCTTTGTAGCTTAGCTCAGTCTGGCCGGTCAACCGTATCAGCAGCAATGGAGGAGAGTACACTGCAACCTCATACGGGTCTCCCTTTTTCGTCTGCAGATAGGCCAGCGCCACGCCTCCGCCTCCGCCCGGCTTGTTCATCACCGGCATCGGCTGCGTGATTATGCGCTGCTCACCCAGCACTCTGGCAACCATCCTGATAGTGGTATCCCAACCGCCTCCTGGCCCGGCAGGGGCTATGAACTCAAATGCCCTGTTGGGATAGGTTTTCTCCGCAGCGTTGCTGACCACGCCGCCAAGTACGCAACACGTTAGCGCCATCGAGATCGCGACAACCAGCTTCGCAAACCGCCTACATGACATGGTGTTCACTGTTATCCCCCCGTTCATTTGGTAGCCCAGCAAGACGGATCGTACACGCCCCTGCGCCTGCCCAGTTCAGCAAACCTCCTGCCAGAATCACTTCCCTCTGCCGGCCAGACAGATTGTGTTCGACCTCAATCATCCGACCGCTGGTCATATCGGTCACCGCAATCACGTCCCGGAGAATCTGCTCCGCCGCGCACGCTAGTACCAGCTCATGGCCGAATTCCACCGAATCATACCCTTCAGGCGAACGGAATGTGAGCGGGAGTATCCCGAAGTTGATGAGGTTCTCCCGGTGTATGCGGGCGAAGGACTTGGCGATCACTGCCTTCACACCCAGGAATAGAGGCGCCAACGCGGCATGCTCCCTGCTGGAGCCCTGCCCGTAGTTGGTGCCCCCGACGATGAACCCGCCGCCCGCAGAGCGAGCCCTGTTGTAGAATGAGGGATCCACAGCCTCGAAGCAGTGCTTCGAGATCTCCGGTATGTTGGAACGCAGCGGCAGCACCTTCGCGCCGGCGGGCATGATGTGGTCGGTAGTGATATTGTCGCCCACCTTCAGCAGCACCGTGCCCCGGATATCCGCGGGCAGCAGACGCGCCTTCGGAAGCGGCTTGATGTTAGGTCCCCTAACTATGTCTATATCGCTCCCGTCTTCAGGAGGCAGTATGATCATGGAGTCGTCGATAGGAAGCGAATCGGGCGTAGTCGATCGAACAGGAGCGCCGAGCTCTCTTGGGTCGGCGATGACGCCGGCGATTGCAGAGGCCGCTGCTGTTTCCGCGCCGACCAGGTAGACCTGGGCGTCTTGGGTTCCGCTCCTGCCCTCGAAGTTGCGGTTGGAAGTCCGAAGCGACACGCCGGAGGATACCGGAGACTGTCCCACGCCCACACACGGGCCGCATGCGCATTCGAGTATACGCGCCCCCGCCGCGACAAGGTCCGACAGCGCGCCGCTCCTCGCGATCGCCTGCAGCACTTGGCGCGAGCCGGGCGCGATAACCAGACTGACGTTGGGCGCAACGGTTTTGCCCCTGAGTATCGCCGCCACTTTCGTAAGGTCGGCGACTGACGAATTGGTGCAACTGCCGATGAACACCTGATCCACTTGTATGCCCCGAACCTCCGAAACCGGCGCCACGTTATCCGGACTGTGAGGCAGGGCGATGAGAGGCTCCAGACGGTCCAGACGGACGTCGAGCGCTCCATCATAGACCGCATCGGGGTCTGCCGAAAGCGGGACGAAGTCGCGCTCTCGGCCCTGTGCCCGCAGGAATCGACGGGTCGCGTCGTCGCTTGGAAACAGCGATGTAGTGGCGCCCAGCTCCGCTCCCATGTTGGCTATGGTGGCCCGTTCGGGAACAGTGAGGCAATCCACTCCATCGCCGCTGTACTCCATGATCTTGTTCAGCCCTCCCCTGACCGAGAGCATTCGCAGGACCTCGAGTATCACGTCCTTAGCCGACGTCCACGGCGCAAGCTTGCCGCGGAGCCTAACGTTCATCACCTCGGGCATCAGCAGATGGAACGGAAATCCTGCCATCGCCATGGCGACGTCCAGTCCGCCGGCTCCGATTGCGAGCGCCCCTATTCCGCCCGCGGTGGGAGTGTGGCTGTCTGAGCCGAGCACAGTCTTGCCCGGCGCAGCGAACCTCTCCAGATGAACCTGGTGACAGATGCCGTTGCCGGCACGAGAGAACCTCACGCCGAACTTGGCCGCGGCGGTCTGAAGGAATCTGTGATCGTCCGCGTTCTCGAAACCCGTCTGCAGTGTGTTGTGGTCCACATAGCTCACCGACAGCTCAGTCTTGACCCGCGGCACGTCCATAGCCTCGAATTCGAGGTACGCCATGGTACCTGTGGCGTCCTGGGTGAGAGTCTGATCGATCCTGATGGCGATCTCCTCTCCGGGCGCCATGCGGCCTTCCGCGAGATGCGCGGCTATGATCTTCCCCGCAATACTGCTGCTACCCATACCTTTTCCTCCTATCCGAGGGCAGCCAGGTACTCCTCACGGGCGGCTCTCAAGTGCTGACGCATCAGCTGTTCCGCGCGCGCGGCGTCTTTTTCGTCAACTGCCTGCAGAATCGCCTCGTGCTCCTGCAACGCAGAAGGTTTCCGGAGTTCCCTAGACAAGGTCACCCGCCTGAACGTGGCCTGGTATTCCTGGTAGGTGCCGATCAGCTTAATCAAGTGCGGCATTCGCGACGATGCGATGAGCGTGTCGTTGAACTCCCTGGCCACCTTGAGGAGCTCGTCCACGCTGCCCTGGGCGGTCAATCGCCTCATCTGTGCTACCAGGTCGTGCAGCATAGATGTCTCCTCTGCCGTGATGTTCTGTATCACGAAAGGGATTGCCGCCACTTCCAGCGCCTCGCGGATGGCGTAGATCTCTATGGCCATTTCCGGCGTGATGCCGCGGACAACAACGTACTTGCGCGGCAGATACTCGATCAAGCCCTCTGATTCCAGTTTCCTTATGGCCTCACGGACAGGCGTTCGGCTGACTCCCAACCGCTGGGCCAACTCCTTCTCTACCAGCCGGTCGCCATCTTTCAGCTCGCCGTCGAAGATGGCCTGCCTGAGAGTCTCGTGGACGAGCTCCCTGATTGTTCTGGCATTGGCAAGATCAAAGGAGGCCATAGGCGCTGTCATCGATAAACCACCTCATGACTACACAAACTCCGAATACTGTATCCTTGTATACGGTATACACAGTCGACTGGTCTATATCGTTCGTCGTTGTCAGGGCCATTCCTTCCCACTTGCCAAGTATTTTTATAGATACATTCCCATTATCCGCACGGGCATAGATGAGGGGATCGCAGTGCTGCAGGCTGCAGCGCTGGAGGGAATCGGAAGGGCATCGGTTCATCTGATTCCGGACGACCGAAGCAGCCCCCCGCAGGGAGCTGCCGACATACTGGAGAGCCTCGCCGCCAAAGCCCCATCGGGCATAGACGTGGAAGCGGCAACGGCGATGGGGCGGAGTTCTAGCTTTTGGGATACAGAGCCCTCTCGCCCCCGATGAGCTTGGGCCTAGTGCGCGCCAAGGTGAGATGGGCATCGCCTATCTTGGAGATGTCCAGCCTCACCGGCACAGCCACCCGCTTCAGATGCATGCCGATGAAAGTATCTCCAATGTCCATCCCCGCGTGAGCTGCGATGCTCTCCACCACTACGGGGTCGAGGTAATCCTTCATGGCGGCCGCCGCCAGCGCTCCGCCCGCCTTCAGCTGCGGGATCACCGTCACCAGTTCCAGCCCGTAGCGGTCGGCGCATTCACGCTCAACCACGAGCGCCCTGTTGAGATGCTCGCAGCATTGAACAGCGAGGTACAACTGGTTCTCGCGAATGATGGGCAAGAGCCCCGACATTATCGCCTCGGCAACATCGGCGCTGGACGCGGATCCGATCCTCTCGCCCATGATCTCGCTGGTGCTGCACCCAACTACCACGATATCATGCGGTTTCAGCCGGGCTACGGCCAGAAGCCCCCGAAGAGCCTTGGCCGCATCGGATGTTAGGTCCGCCGTCAAGTCCGTCGTCAAGTCCGTCATGTTCATGTCTTCTCACTCCTGTCGTTCGGCATAACTACTATCTGCCCGATTTCGAGGCGGGTTTTCGCCTATCTGCCAGGTTTCACAGCGATGGGTGATGCATGATCGAGCGTATAGGTGCGTAGAGCGAACTAGGGTGAGTTGGTTTTACATATCAACCCATTGCGACTAGCACACTACGGTATTGTATGGAGAAACATCCCGTTTCCCAGCCTCAAAACCTGGGCGGCCGCCGCGGCAGACCTTAGATTCTCCGACCGTCCGAGGTTCATGCGACCATACACTCAGTTATGCACCAACCATTGCTGCGATTCGCTGCACATAGAGATAAAAGCGCCTCGAAAACCAGCGAATCCTAAAGGCCAGCCAAACTTGGTTGTCGCAACAACCCGCCAGCTTACGGCTGTGTACATCCGTTGCCGGCGGTCGCGTGCAGATCTGGGATCTGGGACGTTTGGGATGTCTGAGACGAAGGTGCGCCCACGCCGCCACCCGCCCTACCTCCCATGCCCCGACTCATAATGCTTCCCCAGGGCCGCGGGCGGCCTCGACCGGACGACTGCGCCTGCCAGGATCAGGATAGTGAGGATGTAGGGGATCATCTGTATGATCTCCACAGCAAGCGGTATCTGAGCTGTCTGCATGCGCATCTGTATGGCGTCGGTGAACGAGAACAGGAAGCTGGCGCCCAGGCCGCCGAGGGGATTCCAGCCGCCGAATATGCATGCCGCCAAGGCCATGTAGCCGCGCCCGGCCGACATGTCCTTGCTGAACCAGTTGAGCTGGGCCAGCGACAGGTAAGCCCCGCCCAGCCCGGCCAGGCATCCGCTGAGGATCACGCAGAAGTACTGTACTGCGCGCACGTTTATGCCAACGGTATCGGCGGCCTCCGGGTGCTCGCCCGTCATCCTTATGCGAAGCCCGAGGGGCGTCCTGAACATCACCACCCAGCCCAGCGCAATCAGGGCCAGACCTATATAGACCAGGGGCGAATGCACACCCAGAATGGTCCCGAGCACCGGTATGTCGCGCAACCCGGGCACTGACCACGTTCCGAGGCCGGCGACCATGTCGGTAGCGCCCTTGCGCTTCCATATGGCCTGCATCAGCCACGTGGTGGCGCCTGAAGCCAAGATGTTTATCCCAACGCCTGTGACAACGTGGTCCGCCTTAAGCCGAATGGCAAACACCGCAAGGATGGCGCCGATGACCCCCCCGCCGGCCACCGCCAGCAGAATCCCCAGCCACGGACTGCCTGTGAAGTGCGATCCGAGCACCCCGCAGAACGCTCCCGCCAGCATCATGCCTTCGAGCCCGATGTTGACCACTCCGGACCTCTCGGAAAACGCCCCGCCCATCGCAGCCAGGGCAATGGGGGTGGCCATCCTGATTGTTGCCGTGAGGTTATTGATATTGAACACCACATCTGCAAACCCGCTCATGCCCGCCCTCCGCCTTTCTCCGACAAACGACTCCGCGATTTGAGGAGCATGCTCCCGAGCGCGGGCGCAGCCACGAACAGTATCACCAATCCCTGCACCATGGTCATCAGCTCCATTGGTATCCCCGCGAAAAGCTGCATAGACTGGCCGCCCGACTGCAGCGCCCCGAAGAGAAAAGCCGCAGGGATGACCGCCCACATACTCTTGCCCGCAATGACGGCCACCGCGATCCCGGTGAAGCCGTAGCCGGGTGAGAAATAGGGGATGAACCTGTACAGCGTCCCCATGGACTCCACTGATCCGGCAAGGCCCGCAACGGCTCCGCTGATCATCATGGCCTGAACCGTTCTTGCGGCCACATTCACTCCGCCGTACTCAGCGGCATGCGGGTTTTGCCCCACAGCCTGTATCTCGTAGCCCAGCACGCTCCTTCGCATCACCCGGTCGAGAAGCGCGACGGCGAGAATGCCTATGACTATGCCAAGCGAGACGCGGGTCCCAGGCACGAGCTCAGGCAGCCTGGAGCCTGGCGGGAGCAATACAGTCTGGTCTACCGGGCCAGGGTCTCTGAAGTAGGTCTTTACCAGGAACGTTGTGAGAGATATGGCTATGTAGTTGAGCATGATCGTGGTGACGACCTCATGCGCGCCTATCTTGGCCTTGAGATACCCGGGCAGAAAGCCCAGCGCAGCGCCGGCGCCCGCCCCCGCCGTAAGCGCGATGATCACGCGAAACGCCGGCGGCAGCCCGGAAAGCGCCAATGCAACCACGGCAGATGCTAGTGCGCCCACATAGAGCTGCCCCTCAGCCCCCACGTTGAACAGGCCGCACTGGAACGCAAGCGCCACTGCAAGCCCTGTAAAGAGCAGAGGAGTCGACATCACCACGGTAGTTGCGAGGCTGTATACTCCTCCGAAAGCCCCCATCAAGAGGTTGGAGTATGCCTCTTTAACACTGTAGCCGGAAGTCCCGATCAGAACAGCCCCTATCACCAGCGCCAACAGCACCGCGATGGCTGAGTACGCGAACCTTGATACATCCCCTCGAAGGCCCATCGGTCACACCTCGTTCCTCTGTCCGGTCATTAGCAGCCCGAGCTCGCGCTCGGTGAATTGACTGGCCGGACGCACGTCCACTATTCGGCCTTCATAGATAACGGCTATCCTGTCAGACAGCTCAAGCACCTCGTCAAGCTCCGCGGATATGAGGAGGACCGCCTTTCCCCGGTTGCGGCTGGCGAGGATCTGCTCCCTGATGTAGTGGGTAGCTCCAACGTCCAGTCCACGTGTGGGCTGCGCCGCCACCACGACGCTATGGGGACGGGCCAGCTCGCGTCCGACCAGCATTTTCTGTTGGTTTCCTCCCGACAGTGAACCCATAGGCTGATCGATGGACTCAGCACGCACATCGTACTCGGCGACGATGCTCCGAGCGTGTTCACGCACCGCATTTTCGAGGAGCAGCCCGCGTCGACTGAAATCCGCGCAGCGATGCGTGCCCAGCACTGAGTTTCGAGCCAGGCTGAACGAATCGACCATCCCCCGCTTCAGCCTGTCGGAAGGAATGTAGGCAACGCCTCTGTCCCTGATCCCTCCGGTGTCGAGGCCGGTCACATCCTGTCCGGTCAAGGCGATCTTGCCCTTGCCCGGCCTGCGCAGCCCGGTCACCACTTCCTCAAGTTCCAGCTGGCCATTGCCGTCAACGCCGGCGATGCCCAGCACCTCGCCGCTCCTCACGGCCAAACTCACACCGGAAAGCCGCGCGCGACCTCCTTTCCTTCCGGCCACCGATACGTCCCTGAGCTCAAGCAAAACCGCTTGCCTCGGCGGTGTCCGCTCATCGTCATGCACGGGAAGACTGCGCCCCACCATCATCTCGACCAGACTGTCGGGTGTAGCATCGGCAGTGCATACAGTGCCGATGGTCTTGCCGTCGCGCAGCACGGTCACTCGGTCGGAGATCTCCATGGTCTCCTTGAGCTTGTGCGTGATGAATACGATGGCCGTCCCGGATTCCCTAAGAGCTCGCATAACGGTGAATAGTTCGTCCACCTCAGGGGGCGTGAGCACCGCAGTCGGCTCGTCCAGGATGAGCGTACGCGCCCCCCTCATGAGGGCCTTGACTATCTCCACTCTCTGCTGCTGCCCAACGGATATGTCTTCTACCACAGCGTCCGGGTCGACGGCCAGGCCGTAGCGCTCCGAGACCTCCCGGATGCGCCGGCGCGCGCATTCCCGGTCGAGCAGGCCGCGTCGCCGCGGTTCACATCCGGCGACTATGTTCTCGGCAACGGTGAGACGCTCAGCCAGCATGAAGTGTTGGTGCACCATTCCGATGCCGAGCGAGATCGCATCGCGAGGCCCCGCGATCTGCGCCGGTCGATCGTTTACGTATATGGAGCCGGAGTCGGCGCGGTAGAGCCCGAACAAGATCCGCATCAGCGTGCTCTTCCCCGCACCGTTCTCGCCCAACAGACAATGGATTTCGCCCGGAAGCGCGGCGAAACACACTCCGTCGTTAGCCGCAACGCTTCCAAAGCGTTTAGTGATGTTCTCCATTCGAACAGCATACATCGCACGGCGAACCCCTTTTCAACCACAACCTAGCAAGGCAGGGGGAGAGCATCCCCCCGCCTGCATGCGTCGAGCTAATGCCGCAACACGCTGCCTGGTGCCATCAACTGCCGCGGCGCAGCGACCACGCAGCAACCATGCTGCAACTGCAGACTGCTAGTCACTGCTTACCGAGTGCCTTCAACCAGGGCTCAACCTTGTCGATGTCATCGGGCACCTTGAGCTCGCCAGACGCTACCTTCGCAGCGAGCTTATCGACCTGCGCGATTATGTCGGCCGGCACCAGGTTCCTGGAGTAGCCAAGCGCGCCCTCCGACAGCCCAAGCAGGTTGACGCCAGGTGTAAACTTCCCCTTCAGCACGGCGTCTATGGCCATGTACACCGTGTTGTCCACAAGCTTCATTCCATTAGTAAGTATATTGTTCGGCGCAAGATAGCCCTGGTCGGAGTCGGCCCCGATAGCGTAGCGGTTACGCTCCTCTGCCGCCTTGATCCCGCCGAGTCCTGAACGACCGGCAGCAAGCCACAGCACATCGACGCCCTCGTCCAGCATGGCGTTGGCCATCTCTTTGCACTTGGCCGGGTCGGCCCAGTGGCCCACATACGCATGTTTCACCTGAACCTTGGGGTTTGCGTACCGGGCGCCGGCAATATATCCGGCGACGTTGGCGCGGATAAGCGGAATATCCATACCTCCGATGACTCCGACGATCTGCTTGTCGGCAACGATCCGAGGATCGCCCTTCTTGGCAGTCATGAGCCCCGCTATTGCGCCGACCACGAACCCGCGCTCAGCCTCCCTGTACGCGTAGGATGCCACGTTGGGCGCATCGACTACTGTGTCCACGATGGCGAACTTCTGATTGGGGAACCTGGCCGACACAGTCTGAAGCGCGTCTGCCTGGTCGAAACCGATGGATATGATGAGATCGTACTTGCGTGTCTGGGCGAAGCGCGTCAAGAGACTCTCGTACTCGGCTACAGCCTGGGGTTCGACCTTGTCGAACTCTATTCCCAGTTCTTTTTCTGCGCGCTTCATGCCATCGTAGGCAGAGTCGTTAAACGACTTGTCGCCGAGCCCGCCTGTGGCGAACACAATAGCCATCCTGGGCTTGGCCGCGGCGGTGCCCACGCCCGATGCGCCGATCCCCATTACCATTGCCGCAATCAAGGCGATGCCGAGCAGCACTGAAAACTTCCTGGCCTTTCTCATCTCTCGAACTCCCTCCTGCAAATTGATTGTTGTGCGATATGGCCCTATCTGGCCATCCCCGCCAGTTCGGCAACTCACAATTCGACGCCTCTTGCAGCCCCTCCTCCCTGCCGCTCATAGGCCGGCTCCGAAGTCAATCAGTATCTTCAAGCTCCCGTGGGAGCGCGCTCTTTCGAACGCGCGGATTGCCTCATCGGCAGGGAAAACCGCGTCGATAAGCGGTTCAGTCGCGACCGCCCCCATCTCGAGGAGTCGCAGCGCAGGCGGGAATGGGCCACACCGCGAGCCTATGCAGGCGATCTCCTTGCGCACTATGGGTGTAAGGTTGATGGGAGCGCCCTCGTGAAAGGTGCTTTTCAGCACAATGACCCCCTTGGGACGCACGATTGCCATGGCGGTTTCCATCCCCGATGGGCTGCCGGTGCAGTCGACCGCAACATCCACCCTCCCAGCGTAATCCGATGCGACCGCCGCCTCCATGCCCATGCTCTTCGCAATCCCTAGTTTCTCCAGGTGCTTGCCCAGCACTACAACGCGATGCCCAGAGGCGTGTATGGCCTGAGCTGTCAGGAGACCCAGTTTGCCGTCGCCGATCACCGCGACCATGTCAGTAGGCCGAATATGGACCTGCTCTGCGACTTCCAGCCCAGCCGCCAAGGGTTCCGCGAAGACCGCCTGCCGGTCAGTGACTGAATCCGGCACAATGTGGAGATTCCGCTCAGGCAAGACGACATAGTCTGCAAAGCAGCCCGGCCAGCCATTTATGCCCATAGCTTTGACATTATCGCAATGGCGAGGGTTGCCGCTTTGGCACATTCGACACTCGCCGCAGCTTATGTTGATCTCTCCCACGACGCGTTTTCCGATCAGACCGGCATCGTCAGCGTCCTCGACCCTGCCCACGAATTCGTGGCCCATGATCCCCGTATAGGCCAGATAACCCCGGGTCACCTCGACATCGGTATCGCAGATCCCCGCAAGGGCAACGCGTATCAGCGCCTGCCCCTTCTCCCGCGTTGGGATGGGCAAGTCCGCTACCTTCAGGGCAGCGAGGTCGGCGTCAAAAACCAGCGCTCTCACAGGAGGCACTCTCCCCTTTCCCGCAGCAGCCATTCTCGCAGAAATCCGTCTGCGCACGCAGTGCCTAACCCTCTCCCGGCTGCCCGTATGTCCTTCCGACACCGCTTTTCAGAATGTTGATCGCCTCATCGGTGATCGCCACTGCACCGCCTGCAATGGTGGCGAAGTAGTAGGTCAGACACATCTTCTCAAGCAGATCACCGATGAAAAGCGCCTGATCAAGGTCATTTCCAACACCTATCGATCCATGGTTGGCCATGAGGACCGCGTTTCGACTCCCGAGAGCTCGCACCACATTATCAGCCAACTCCGTGCTTCCGGACGTGCCATACTCAGCCACCTCGACCTGCCCGCCGAAGGCCAAGGCACACATATCCGCTATCACCGGCAAGGGGCGCCTCGCGACAGCCAGTCCAGTTGCCAGAGGCGGATGAACATGGACGATCGCGCCAACATCAGGCCGAGCCATGTATATCTTGCGGTGAAGGCCAGTCTCGATCGATGGAACCCGTCTCCCCGTCCTCCCGCCGGTGTCGATATCCACCTCGACAATGTCATCGGGGACAATCGCGTCGTAGTCCATGCCGGACGGCGTGATCAGGAAGCTCACGCCATCCTCGCACCGAGCGCTCACATTCCCGCTGGTGCCGATGGTCAGTCCCCTAGATAGCGTAAGGCGGCTAATCTCTATCGTCTTTTCCCGTAGCGCCTGGTCCTTCATATACCGTGCCCCTCTCAATCCGAACCGAGATAACCAGAACCACAGGCTGTATTCTCTGCCCACCGCTCGTATCCTCTACTCTTCTCCGGTCGAGGGCTGAGCGGATCTGGCAATGCCCTTGGGGTTTCGAACGAATAGCGGATCGTACTGTCTTCCCGCGACTCCCATGTGACGGCTTCGCCGCACGACCAGCTCAAAGGCATCGGCATTGTTTGGCTAACATGTTTGCAATTGCCCGACATATGGTATAATCAAGCCGTACAGCCTGGGCCGTCCATTCATCCGAGCCAGGCTGTCGGCCGAAGGATAATGCATTGGGGGAGTGCTCATTTGAAGCGCCATGCGGCTGTTCTGTCGATAGTGGTGATTGTGTCCCTGGCGACCATCTGTCTCGCAGCGGCCTTCCCTTACGCAGCCTACGCCCAAGCGATCCCGGATTTCCGCATTGTTCGAGTGAATGGCGAGGGAGTCATCGACAAAAAGGGTGATCTCAACATATCGATGACGTGCCGGTTCCCGACCAACGCCGACTACATGCAGGTCAAGTCGATGTTTCCCAGCCCTTACATCCTGCTACGCGACACGATCACAGGGCGCGCAGGGGTTATCCTCGACAACGCCGATGCCAGGTACGACGATGCCGCTAACAGCATCATCATGAGCGGGACACTGCGCGGAGCATCGGTATACCGCCGGAGAGCATGGGAGTCCTCAGTAGGCCGGAATCTGGAACTCGTCTGGCAGGATCCGTCCCATATCGTCCTCTGCGAGCTCACACCCTTGAGCGGGTATTTCATGTTCTCGCGCTACCACATCCAGCTTCCGGCCGGGGCGATGTCCGCTAGGTATTCGCCGGACTCGGGGATCATCTCGTATTCGCTTCCGATACCTGCTGCCCCCGGCGCGCCGGAGATGGACATCGACACCAAAGTCAAGCCGCGCTTGATGTCCGCCACCTACAAAGCCTACGGCAAGAGCGAGATCACCGATGGTTCCAGCTGGGTGGCTCGAACAGCCGTGACGAACGTGGGCCAGAGCAATATACAGGATATGGAGATCAGCTACAAGCTCGGCGAATACTCAGACTGGAGTCCCGCCGGCCGCTACTCCATCATCCCGCCGGGCGGCACAGTAGTAGACCTCTACTACCCCATCATATCGTCCAAGGTAGCCGAACTTCGGAGCTCGACCCCGGTAGACGTCAGTGTGCGCTTCTCCTACAAAGACGAATCCGGGCATGCCTACACCGACTCTGAGACTCGACGCATCAGCATGCTCGGGATCAACCAATTCGAGACTTCGAACCTCCTGCCTGAAGAGCAGACAGGCTCCTGGCACGATATGATGTCGAACGTTCCCCTTCTGGCCGCGTGGTTCACGAAAGTGGACGAACCCGTGAAGGCCTTCGCCGGTCTGGTTAGCCAGGCCGCCGGCGGCGCGGGCGCCGCGATTGATGATGAATCGGCGCTTCAGTTCATGAAGGCGCTCTTCGACATGGAGGTAGCCCATGGAATCTCCTATCAGACGCCGTCGTCGGGCGAGACCGACTACTCATTCGCGCAGGACGTGAAGTTCCCCAGAGACGTGCTTCGCGACAAAGCCGGCACCTGCGTTGATCTCGCCATAACCTACGGCTCTGTATGCGAGGCGGTCGGCCTGCGGGCTTACCTGATACTCATACCGAGGCATGCCTACCCCATCATCCGTCTGCCCAGCGGACAGATGGTTCCCGTCGAAACCACGTGCGTAGGAGGAGCGGCAGTCGGAAAGTCGACCACCTTCGAAGAAGCGGTTAAGACGGCACAGAAAAACATCGGCAAGGACACACAAAGACCCCATTACATCGTGGACATAGAGGCCGAGTTCTCTGAGGGCCTGAGCAGCCCCGAGCTTCCCAGGCTCGATTCCGACATCATCACTCGCTGGGGCTACAAACTGCCGCAGGCGGCGGCAGCGCAACCGGCGGTTCCGGGCGGAGCAGCGTTGTACCCGACAACGCCCCAGGCGATGCCGCCTACAACGCCTCCGACAACGCCGCCGATGGTGCCCCCAGTAACGCCCCCGGGCCAGACCGGCGATTTGTCCGGAGATTACAAGGGGCAGATCCGCATAGCAAGCGGTCCCGGCGCCGGGTCGGTGGGAAACGTCACCCTGGCGCTTCAGCAAAGCGGTTCGGCAGTGCAGGGGCAACTCCGATTCGATCCTCCGGGTCAGGGCGGCGGACCCATTCAAGGGCAGGTCCAAGGCAATACGCTGGTGTTCCTGCTCCAACTTCAGTCACAGGCGGGCTCTATCATGTACCAGTTTCAATGCGTTGTGCAGGACGGCGTCATCCAAGGCACATTCAAGTGCCAGCAGGGTGAAGAAGACGGACAGATAGCGGTTCAGAAAGTCTAGACGCGTTCAAACCGCTTGACGCGTGCAGCGGCGAATGTCGCTGACGAGTTCACAGTCCGACCGTCTAGACATAGACTAGACCTTCCTTAATGCTATTGGCTACTGTCTGCGATCGGATAGCCTGTATTCCCGCCGGTATCAGGATGTCGGCTCTGTAGCCCAAGAGCTGCTCCAAGTAATCCGCAAGCTCAACGAATCAGAGTCCTATTGGCTGGTCGAATTCCACCACTATGTCAACATCACTTGATCCGCCGGACTCATTCCTCGCAACCGAACCGAACAGCGCTATCCTACTGACGCCAAATTCTGTATGCAGGTGTTCGCGCTTGGCCTGAAGCAACCCAATCGCCCTATCCCGAGTCAGCAACAGGAACACTACTTCACGGCAACTTCACAACCCTATAGTATCTCACAGCATCACTATAGCACGCATACAGCCTGCGGCGCCAGGGCAGGTCCGCAGGCTGTCCCAGGGCCACGTCAAAGTCCTTCCCCCTATATCCGTATACATCCGTTGCGGACGGTCGCGTACGGAGTCTCTGAAGACGGGCCGCTGCACTCTGCCCGTCTTGGGCCGATCCCGAAATGGGACTTTGACGCGATCCTGGCAGGCTGTCCGCAATACGGGTCAGAAGACCCGGCACAGTCTAGTTCACCGGCGATATCGTGAACGCTTCCTTGATATAGTCGCCGGGCACACTCACAGGGTCGAACGCGAAATGGATGTCTTTGTACTTGTAGTCAAGCCACAGCTTGAGCTGGTCGTCATAGTGCGGGCTACTCGGGTCCTCCGACTGCCCGCCGGGATACACCGCCCAGGACTTCACCGGATCGGTCAAGCTCACCACCATGCGCCAGCTGGGCCCGTGGACAGCAGGCTCCGCTCCTCCGGCCGTATTGGGGCATCTCCCGCCTCCGTCTGAAGGATAGGGGCCGCGGCCCAGCTCTTTCTTCTCCAGGAGGGACGGAATCAGCCTGTGATGCACCTCGCCCCACTGCCACTTGGACATGTCCGATCCCATCTTCTTCTCCAAAGCCCCGACCGCGTCTATCAGGGAAAACAGCATTACGCGCTCAAGCTGGCGTTCTTCGCCCCAAATGGGGTCGTATAGCCATGACCGGGCACTTTTCGCCGACTCACCGACCGATGCCGACACCCGCAATTCTTGCGACTCCTGCGACTCCTGCGTCGGGGTGCTGATCGCCTCCAGAGCAGCAAGCATCGCGCCCTTCCATCCGGCAGACGAAAGGTGGATGCCGTCTAGCGAGAAGTGCTTGAGATCCGACAGGCCCGACCATCGCCACCACGGCTCGAACAGATTCTTGAAGTAGCACACTAGGAATGCGTCCCAGATCGCCGGAGCTGCCTGCTCCTTTCGCATCACGAAATCCCACTGCTCCAGAATCCCTGCAGCGGCCGTAGCCTCGCGAGACACAGGAGGCACGCCGCGCACTACTCTTGTGAGCACCGGCGCCACCTGCGCAGCCAGGCTGTCGAAGTTGCATGCCTGCAGGCCGGCGATGCTCTCCATGGTCAGCGGATGGTTGGCGGGATCCTTCAGGAACTCGTTGATGGCGCGGCTTCTCCAGCCGGCGCAGAACCGGTTGTCGCTCGACCCTATCACGTACGGATAGTCCGGGCCCACCTGCCGTTCGTTGGACGAGGTCGTGTAGCCCCACCCGGGATTGCGTATTTCAGGCGTCCTGCCCTGCGGGATGAAACCGGCCCAGTCGGCCTCGCCAGTCCCGGGAAGCAGCTCCCAGGGCTTGCCGGATTTCAGGACCGGGAAGTACCCTGCGGATATTATCCCGAAGTCGCCGTCTGACGCAGCGTAGGCGAAGTTCTGGACGGGACTGCCCCAATGCGAAAGCGCCTGCTTCACACCATCGGCGCTTTGGGCCCTATCCAGCTCATACACGGCCCGCATCAGATCGGACAGAAGGTTCCCTGTGTAAGCAAGGGAGACCACAGCCCCTCGCGGTATTGGCGGCATCTTGGGAAGACATCTGTTGATCACCGGTCCGTGAACAGTCCAGGGTATGGAGACCTGTTTGGGGGACTGTCCTCTGACTGGGATCGTAACATTGTACTTGCCGAACTTGACCCACTGCCCATTGTGATAGTAGTGGTCCGGGCGAGCGGGATCCACTTTCTCAAGGTAGTAGAAGGCCTGCACATTCTGGCCGTTAGTCGGGCTCCAGGCAGCCTTCTCGTTATGCCCGATCATCACCCCCGGAATTCCTGGGAATATTACTCCGTAGACATGGATCGTGCGGCACTTGAGATGGACCTCATGCCATATGGACGGGATGGTCAAGCCCAGGTGCGGATCGCCCGCAAGGCACGGCCTCCCCGTATCCGTCAGCGCCCCGCCCGCCACCCAGTTGTTGCTGTTGCCCAAGTGCGGGTCGGAGTGGTCCCGAAGAGACGCTGCGCCCCATACATCGCAGTCGGCACCGACCCCCGAGCAGTGGTCCACGCTGGGGTTCGCGCTCGCTCCCGGTCCAGCTCCCGGTCCAGCTCCCGGTCCAGCTCCCCAGCCCGAGCATCTGCAGTCGCAGCCCATAGCGTTGGGCGGCGCGCCCTGCGGCGGATCCGCGACTAGACCACCCACGCCCTGATCGGGTCCGAAGTATATCAACGCGTCCAGTAGGGTTTCGACATCGACCGGAGCGTCCTCCCCATATGGACCCGGCGCCCAGGGGGTCTGCGGGTTGACATGCATCTCGGGCATCAGCTGGTTGGCTTTCTCTTCTCCCAGTCGCTCAGCGATGGCGGCCCGCTCGAGTTGGCCCGTCTGAAAGGCCAGGTTCTCTGTAACCATGCCCTGCATCACCAGGGAATCCAACACCGCCCAGGGCTCAGGCTCATAGCCCATCATCTTGAAGAACGCAGGCAGCGTGTTGTTTGAACGGGACTGTTCGATCCAGGCATTCACCCCATCTGCATAGGTCTGCAGCATATCGAGCATCGGAGAATTCGCCCTGCGGTAGCTCTCCAGCTGCGCCTGGGCAGTCCGCAGAATTCCCAGGGTCAACACGCGCCAGTCAGACCCTATCTGCTTGGGGCCCATTATCTCTGCAAGCCTGCCCTTGCCTCGTCTTCGGGCCAGCTCCATCTGGACAAGGCGATCGCGGGCAGTCATGTACCCCTGCGCCATGAACATGTCATGCTCGCTCTCTGCAAAGATGTGGGGAACTCCATACTCGTCTACATTGATCGTAACTGCGGATTCAAGTCCCGCAAGTTTCAGTGTTTCACCCATGCCACATTGCACCATCCTTTCTCCATGAGTCTTCGAAGGTCAGCTCAGGCTAGACCGGTCCCAAGTTGATGGCCACGGCAATGAAGAGAAACCCCACGGTAATGGCTAGCACTGCGAGTTGCAGCCATACGGTCCACTTGAACCACTTGGGGTAGCTCACACCTGCAAGTCCGATGGATATCAAAGTTATGGGATTAGTCGGATAGATCTCGTTGCTGAACCCGTCTCCAAACTGGAACGCAAGGCACGTGACCTGCCTCGTGAGCCCGACGATGTCGGACAGCGGAGCCAGTATCGGCATCATGATCAGGGATTTGGCCGACGCGGAAGTTATGAAGAAATTCATGAACAGAGCCAGCATGTAGACCATCATGGAAGCGAAGAACGGCGGCATGCCCTGAATCCGATTGGCGGCAGCGAAGATGATGGTGTCGAGAATCCCAGACGTGGATATCAAGTGTTTCACCCCCGCCGCCATCAAGGTGAGCAGCGCGCCCGGCGATATGCCGATCAGCCCGCGGAGAAAATGGCCAACCAACTCCGCGCGACTAGTTCCGGACGCTATGCCCGAGCCAATCCCGCCCACTACGAATACCACGGTGATAATGGGAAATGCATAAGTGCTCATGTTCGGAATCAGTGAGCAGACTATGCTGACTACCAACATCAGCGCCAGCGATCCCACTAGAAATCTCGATGCCTTTGCCAAGCTACCATCGTCTTTGTCCAGGATCTCGTAGCTTATATCGCCATAGCCCTTGCGCGTCTGCACATCTTCGCTGAATACAGGAGACAGTTTCGGATCCCGCTCTATGCGTTTGGCGTGATTCACCATGAATGTGCAGTATACCACATACACTACTATGAAGATCAGCACGCGAAACCAGAGCCCAGAGAACAACGGGACATCGGCTATTCTCTGAGCTACCCCGATTGTGAATGGGTTGGTGAGCCCTGCGGCGAAACCGAACCCCATGGCCAGAACTGACATGCCCAGGGCGGTGAGAGCATCCCATCCCAGGCTGTATGCTAAAGGCAGCATCACGGGAACTAGGAAGATGGACTGGTCGGCTATTCCTGTGGTAGCCGCGATGAGCATGAGAACAAAGATAACCACCGCAAGCAGCCGGTATTTCTGGGCTTCATACTTATGGACTATCCTGGCTATTGTGTAGTTGAAGATCCCGCACTTGTTCATGATGTTTATCGCGCCCGCGCTGAGCAGGAAGAACGCGACTATGGCCACGACCACTGCGCCCTCATCTCCCCACATGACCTCAAAAGGCGCAGTGAACCATCTCCATGGAGCGGGAGGTGGGATATGGGTGTACTCAAACGAGTTGACATCGATTACGACTTTTCCGTCTACGGTACTCCTTAAGTAGCTTCCTGTGGGTACCACACGCGTCAATATCCCCGATAGTACTAAGAGACACAGAAGAATCACAGCAGCCGATAGGAAGGTCTTCTTGCTGATCCTTGCGCTGATATCGGCGATTTCGGACATCTTGCCACCTCCGCTAGTCTGTAGAGAGCGCGCATGAGCTACTACGTGCGTAAACTATTGGATCTTCCGTTAAGTTGGCAGTATCATATCAGGATATACCTGCGGGCGCAATGCGAACCTTCCGGCCCCCCCGAAATGACTCAGGTTCGCGCCGCCCGCCAACGACCCCAATCCGCACCCACTTCCTC
>ENA-UOOR01001390-UOOR01001390.1-fermentation-metagenome-genome-assembly--contig:-NODE-1390-length-28773-cov-6.327774_pt1 | contig 28773 bp, 27 predicted proteins | sample MGYA00245780_ERZ724029 | MGnify/ENA primary metagenome ERZ724029 (study PRJEB28704, sample SAMN03018315) | fermentation metagenome | biome: anthropogenic terrestrial biome; feature: soil; material... | reverse complement strand
TTGACAGACATTAAAACAATATTTTGGACTGTTTTAGCTATGGTAAAAAAGGATAACGAATAATTATAAAGATTTAGAATTTTAATTCTATTTCATGGGGGAGATAAAAATAGAACATAGTGTTTTTTATAATTTTTATAGAAATGCAGGTTTTAATGTATATACATCTGATAGCAGTGAATGGTGCGAGTTTCAACACGGTATGCTTATTTCTATTCCATATCATCAACTGATTAACCCAGCTCAAGAAGAATTAGAAAACTTATTGAAAGTATCCGGAGCTTGGGGGGTACGGTATCCGACTGAGATAGATAACTATGGTTTTATAAGCAAATTGGAGGTTTGTGAGAACTATGGATATAATCTTCAATTTTTACAGCATAAATTCCGAAACAGGGTGGCAAAAGGAGAAAAACATTGTGAAATACGACCTGTAAGCATAGAAGAGCTGAAAACAGAAGGATATAGATTAAATCTTTGTACATTTAAACGTCAAGGGAGAAATGACCCTAAGGCAAATATGGAATATTGGAATAAAATATGTGCTGGTTTAGCCCAAACTGAGGGAGTAAACATACTTGGAGCTTATAATGAAGGGCGTTTGGCTTCTTATGTAGTTATATTGGAAACTTCTACTATGACAGAAATGGTTATTCAAAATTCTGATTCTGATTTACTTAATTACTGTCCAAATAATTTACTGACATATTATGTAACAAGAAATTATTTAACAAAATGCGACAACCCCGTCCCAATATGCTATGGATTAGGCTCACTTGAAGAAACCCCTGATCTTGATCGCTATAAGAAGGGCATGGGGTATGAAATGAAACCGATTAAACAACGAATATATTTTAGAAGAGGAGTCAGGATGTTTTTACGTCCATCCATTTTATCTATAGGAGATTTTATCAATAAGCATATAGTTAAAGGCAGAAGTTACAAATTGGACAAAGGCTGTGGGATTTTAAGGCGTTATTTGGAGCAGCAGTAATACAAAAAGTTGAGAATAGGAGATTTTCCTCATTGAAAATTTTATATATATCCGGTTCATTTCCTGAGCCGAACAAAGGATCCACAATATACACAGATTTGGCTGAAGCTTTAAATGAAGCCGGTCATGAAATTACAGTAGTTGTTTATGAGCAATCAATAAATAAGAAGAAATCAGAAATGAAAAAAGAACGTGGATTTGATGTTTTGAGAATTGTTACCGGCAATTATTTCAATGTTGGATTATTTCAAAAGGGATTAACTTCACTAATCATTCCGATTTTAATGCGAATGGGAATAAATAAATACATAAACAATTATCTAATAGATATTATTTTATTTGAGGCACCACCTGTAACAAATGCAGGATTAATAGTATGGGCTAAGAAGAAGTTTAAATGCCAAACATATTTAATGCTTAAGGATATCTTTCCTCAAAATGCTGTTGATTTAGGAATAATGAAACGAAATGGATTGATATTTAAATATTTTGAAGCTATGGAAAAAAAAATGTATAAAACAGCAGATACAATTGGATGTATGTCTTTGGCTAATAAGCAATATTTAATAAAGCACAATCCATTTATTATTGATAAGGTTGAATTATTTCCAAATACTAAGAAGCTAAATAATAGCTTTAAACCATCAGATAAAAATATTATGAGAGAACGTTATTCTATTTCTAACGAAGCTTGCATTTTTGTCTTCGGAGGGAATATGGGAAAACCTCAGTACATAGACTTATTATGCGCTACAATAAAGCAATGTAAAAATGAAGAAAATATTTTTTTCCTTTTTATAGGAAGCGGAACTGAAAGATTTAAATTGGAACAGACAATCAATAATAATCAAATTATTAATGCTGTAGTTATTGAAAGCATACCAAGGAATGATTATGAACAAATAATAAAAGAATGTGATATTGGATTAATAGTACTTGACCCAAGGTTTACAATTCCTAATTTTCCATCAAGGATATTAACATTTATGGAGTATGCAAAACCTGTATTAGCTGCAACTGATAAGGTAACTGATATCAAAGATATGATTGAAGAAGCCCAATGTGGAGAATGGGTATGGTCAGGGAGCATAGATTCTTTTATTTCTAAAATTAAAGAGATGGCAGTAAGTAACGATTTACCAACAAAAGGCAGTAATGGAAGAAGGTATATTGAAGAAAACTTTACTGTAAATTATTCTGTAGAAATTATTGAAAAGCATCTTAAACAGCTATCAGAGGTGATATAAATGTTTGAAAATAAAACATTATTGATAACAGGGGGCACCGGATCATTTGGAAATGCAGTTCTTGAACGTTTTTTAGATACCGGTTTTAAGGAAATCAGGATATTTTCCAGGGATGAAAAAAAACAGGATGATATGCGTCATAAATACAACAATGAAAAGATAAAGTATTATTTAGGGGATGTTCGAGAACTTTCAAGTATAAAAAATGCAATGTACAATGTAGATTTTGTTTTTCATGCTGCTGCATTAAAACAAGTACCATCTTGTGAGTTTTTCCCTATTGAAGCTGTAAAAACAAATGTACTAGGCACAGAAAATGTATTGATAGCTTGCATTGATGCAGGAGTGAAAAAAGTGATTTGTTTATCAACGGACAAAGCAGCTTACCCTGTAAATGCCATGGGAATTTCTAAAGCAATGATGGAAAAGGTCTTTGTAGCTAAATCAAAAACAGTTAACCCGAACAGAACTTTAATATGTGGAACCCGTTATGGCAATGTGATGGCATCTAGAGGATCAGTTATACCGTTGTTAATTGAGCAGATAAAGAGCGGACAATCATTAACTGTTACTGACCCTAATATGACTAGGTTTTTAATGAGTTTAGAAGAAGCTGTAGAACTTGTAGTCTTTGCTTTCGGTAATGCTGAAACCGGTGATATTATGATTCAAAAATCGCCTGCATCTACAATAGGTGATTTAGCTCAAGCTGTTAAAGAATTATTTGTTGCTGATAATGAAATAAAAATCATTGGTACTCGCCACGGAGAGAAAAGATATGAAACACTTTTAACTAAAGAAGAATATATAAAAGCAGAAGATATGGGCAGTTTTTATAGAGTGCCCGCAGATAAAAGGGATCTTAATTACGATAAATATTTTGTTGAAGGAAGTCAAAGGTTATCATCTAACGGAGAGTATAATTCTGATAACACAGAAAGGCTTAATATAAAACAAATTAAAGAAAAGTTACTATCACTTGAATATGTAAGACAAGAATTAATGAATTTTACTCTAATTAAAGAAACAGCAATTATTAAAAGGGTCGTTTAAATAATTGAAAGACTGGAATAAATCTATGAAAATACTTGTAACAGGAGCTAAAGGCTTCATAGGTAAAAACCTTATTACTGAACTTAAAAACAGAAAATATACGGATATATTTGAATTCGATTTGGATACAGATCCGATTTTACTTAATAAATTCTGTAAGGAATCAGATTTTGTATTTCATTTAGCTGGTGTAAATCGTCCTAAGGATCAATCAGAGTTTATGGAAGGAAATTTTGGCTTTACATCAATATTGCTTGATTTACTAAGAAAGTATAAGAATATTTGCCCTATAATGCTTTCATCTTCTATACAAGCAGAACTTGACAATCCATACGGGAATAGCAAAAAATCAGGGGAAAAATTATTAATTAACTATGGTAAAGAAACCGGTGCAAAAGCATTAATATATAGATTTCCTAATGTATTTGGAAAATGGTGCAGGCCTAATTATAACAGTGTTGTAGCAACATTTTGTCACAATATCGCTAATGATTTACCAATAACAGTGAATGACCCAAGTGTTGTAATGAACCTCGTGTATATAGATGATGTAGTAAATGAATTGATTAATGCCCTTGAAGGTAAGGAAAATAGAAAGGTCGAATTTTGTGAAGTTTCAGTAGTCCATTCCATCACTCTTGGCGAAATTGCGGATTTGATTTATTCATTTAAGAAAAGCCGTGGGGAACGCTCCATACCCGATATGTCTGATGAATTAACAAAGAAACTGTATAGTACATATTTAAGTTACTTACCAAAAGAAAAATTTAGTTATGAATTAATGATGAATATAGATAGCAGAGGTTCATTTACAGAATTCATTAAGACACATGACAGAGGACAGATTTCAGTGAATATATCAAAACCGGGAATTACAAAAGGAAACCACTGGCATCACAGCAAGAATGAAAAGTTTTTGGTGGTCAGCGGCAAAGGAGTTATAAGATTTAGAAAAATAGATTCAGATGAAATTATAAAGTACTTTGTTAGTGGAGATAAAATGGAAGTAGTAGATATTCCAACAGGATATACACATAGTATTGAAAACATAGGTGATACAGATATGGTTACCATTATGTGGGCTACTGAGATTTTCGAACCTGAAAAACCGGATACTTACTATTTGGAGGTACAGGTATGAAAAGATTAAAAGTGATGACGGTCGTTGGTACAAGACCGGAGATAATAAGATTGTCAGCTGTTATTAATAAATTAGAATCATCTGCTGTTATAGAGCATGTTCTCGTTCATACAGGACAAAACTATGACTATGAGCTAAATGAAGTGTTTTTTCAAGACTTTAAATTAAAGAAACCGGATTATTTTCTTAATGCTGCTGTTGGTACTGCAGTTGAAACTATAGGTAATATCCTTATAAAAATAGACCCGATTCTTGAAGAAGTAAAACCTGATGCTTTCTTGGTACTTGGCGATACTAACAGTTGCTTGTGTGCTATTGCTGCAAAGAGAAGACATATTCCTATATTTCATATGGAAGCCGGCAATAGATGCTTTGACCAAAGGGTACCTGAAGAAACAAACAGAAAAATTGTTGATCACATTGCAGATATAAACTTAACTTACAGTGATATAGCAAGGGAGTATTTGTTACATGAAGGATTGCCTGCTGACAGGATAATTAAAATCGGCAGCCCGATGTTTGAAGTCCTTAATTCCAGAAAGACTGATATTGAAAAATCAGATGTATTAGTGAGGTTAGGATTAGAAGAAGGAAAGTATTTTGTAGTATCAGCCCATAGAGAAGAAAACATAAATTCAGAAGAGAACTTCTTCGATTTGGTTGAAAGTCTTAATTCAATAGCAGAAAAATACAAAGTACCTTTAATAGTAAGCACGCATCCTAGAACTCAAAACATGATAGAAGCTAAAGGGATAGAATTTAATTCATTAATTAAGACTATGAAACCATTGGGATTCAATGATTATGTTAAACTTCAGACTAAAGCAAAAGTTGTTCTTAGTGACAGCGGAACTATAAGCGAAGAGTCTTCAATACTTGGATTCAAAGCACTTAATATAAGACAGGCACACGAAAGACCGGAAGCTATGGAAGAAGCTTCCGTTATGATGGCAGGACTTAAAAAGGCGAGAATCTTACAGGGCATAGAAATATTAGAGACTCAAGATAAGGATACATTAAGACCGGTTGCAGATTACACTATGCCTAATGTGTCAGATAAGGTGCTTAGAATTATTATGTCATATATAGATTATGTTAGAAGAGTAGTTTGGGGTGAATAATTTTTATGAGAAAATTAAAATTATTAATATTAACTATCCTACAGATTCCTGTCAGAATTTTTTCTAAAATTTCACCTTTTACATTAATCAGAGATAGTAAACTAAGAAGGAATTGTGCCATACTGAGTAATACCAGATTTTATAGCAGTAGTATTGACGAGTATTCATATATAGGGCGCAACTGTTTTATTAGTAATACAAGGATAGGTAAATTTTGTTCTATTGCTGATAATTGTAACATTGGCTTAGCATCGCACCCATTAACATGGGTATCAACATCACCAGTATTTCATAAAGGAAATAATATTCTTAATACTAATTTTGCTTATAATGAATTTAATGATTTTAAGACTACTGAAATCGGCAACGATGTATGGATTGGCATTAATGTGTGCATAAAAGCAGGAGTTAAGATTGGCACAGGTGCGATAATAGGTGCAGGAACAATTATAACTAAAGATATTGAGCCTTATGCTATTGTTGTTGGATGTCCCGGGAAAACGATTAAATACCGTTTCGATGATGAAAAAAGAGGGGCACTTCTTAAATCAGAGTGGTGGAATATGGATAAAAAAGACTTAATAATAGCTGCAAATTATATAAATGATGTTAATAAGTTTATAAAGATATCCAGAGGATAAAGAATATGAAAAAAAAGTTATTTATACAATCTATATATTCTGCTCCTTACAGAGCAGGGGTTTTTAGACAATTAAGTGAAGAGTTTGATATTTTTGTTATATTCGAAAGAAATAGTGACAAAAATCGAAATAAAGATTGGTTTATTCATGATTTAGGATTCAATGGTGTAATCCTGGATAGCAATGATGCTTTGGAAAAGTATAATATGGAACTAAAGGCACTAAAATCTTATGATGCGGTATTGGTATATGATTATTCAACTGTATCTTCAATAAAATTGATGTTAAAGTGTTTACAACTCAAAGTCCCATATCTTATTAATTGTGATGGAGCTTTAATTAAAAAAAGACATATAATTAAAGACGTCATAAAGGAATTCTTTATTTCAAGAGCAAAGGCTTGTCTGGCAAGTGGTAATCATGCTGAAAATTATTTCTTATCATACGGGGCCAAGAAAGAAAATATATTTATACATAATTTTTCTAACCTATATAAAGAAGATGTTTTAGATGAAACAATTTTAAATGAGGAAAAGAAACAAATAAAAGAAAAATTGGGTTTTCCTATTGATAAGAAAATTGTATTAAGTGTAGGCCGATTTACATATATAAAAGGATTTGATATTTTATTAAAATCGTGGAATTTAATAAATAACCACGCTCAACTAATAATAGTTGGAGGTGGTGAAAAGGAACAGGAATATAGGCATTTAATTAAAGAATACAAGATTGAAAATGTCACTATTGATGGTTTCAAGCCTAGGGCAACTCTATTTGACTACTATAAAGCATCTGATCTTTTTGTGCTTCCAACGAGAGGGGATGTTTGGGGATTAGTAATAAATGAGGCAATGGCTTGCGGATTGCCTGTTATTACTACAAACAAATGTGTTGCCGGACTTGAGTTGATAGAAAATTATAAGAATGGTTTTATAGTAGAAAATGAAGATTATAAAGAACTATCAGAAAAAATGATATACATTCTTGAAAATGATGAAATGTGTTTAAGTATGGGACGAGAAAACTTGAACAAAATACGTCCTTATATTATAGAGAATGTATCAGATTCTCATATTAATACTTTTAAATTGATTCTAGGTGATAGCTAATGAATATTATTTATGTTTCTTGTACATGCTCAAAAAAAAGGTTTGCTGAGTTATTTAAAATTAAAAATTATATTCCCGGTCAACAAGTACAAAAATATCATAGGTTAATTACAGAAGGCTTGGCTGCGAATAATGTTTGTGTTCAAACAGTAACTGCATTACCTGTAACAAAGAACAACCATAATAAGAGAATAGTAAATGTAGAAAATGATGAAGATAACGGAGTAATTTATAATTATCTTCCAATTCTTAATATACCTTATATTAAAAATGTCTTGGTATTTATATGTAGTTTTTTTGCCACATTGAAGTTTTTAGCAAGAGATAAACAGACTGTTATAATATGTGATGTATTAAACATCTCAGTTACTGCCGGTGCATTGTTAGCAGCTAAATTTATGAAAAGAAAGAATGTTGGTATAGTAACAGATGTTCCTGCCTTTTTATCGAAAAATGCTAATTCCTTTTCTGTTAAGATAAATAACTTTATTATAGATAAATTTGATTTATATGTATTTCTTACAGAACAAATGAATAGACTTATTAACAAACGGCATGTTCCATATGTGGTAATCGAAGGGCAAGTGGATATTAGAATGCAATATATAGAAAATGATTTAAAAAGAAAGTACAAGCAAAAGGTATGTATTTATGCTGGTGGTATACAGGAAATATATGGTATTAAAAACCTTACAGAGGCATTTATTGGAGCAAGTATTCAAGATTCAGCACTTCATATATATGGAAATGGCGACTTTGAAAATGAATTAATAGAAATATGTAAGAATCATAATAATATAAAATATTTTGGAGTTGTTCCAAATGATGAAGTTGTTGAAGCTGAATTGAAGGCAACATTATTAATTAACCCCAGACCCTCAACAGAGGAATTTACAAAATATTCATTCCCATCAAAAAATATGGAATATATGGTATCAGCGACTCCTGTATTGACAACAAGATTACCTGGAATGCCGGAAGGATATTATGATTATATATATATAATCGAGAATGAAACTCAAGAAGGAATGAAAAAAGCGTTAGAACAGGTCTTATCTAAGAGTGGTGAAGAATTACATGAAAAAGGGAATAAAGCTAAAGACTTTGTGTTAAAAGAAAAAAATAATATTATACAGGTTAGAAAGATAATAGAAATGATTAAAAGCGGGTTATATGATGAAGATTAAGAATAATTAGAACTGACAGAACATAGCTATTAGTATAATAATCTAAGGCTTCATGGCTCTTTAGGTTTCATCATAATGATTGAATATACTTAACCATAAGTAAAGGATGTTGCTATGCAATATATTGGTAAAAAACAAAAATATAATAAAATAAATGTACTGTTTGCTATAGTATACTTAATTAATGGATATTTAATAATATCCAATCTTTGCTCGATATACAATATGAAAAATATAATTTTTAACGCTAGATTTAGCACATGGATAATGGGTCTTATGTTAATTATAAGCGCATTTTGCTTTTTTATAAATGTAATTAATAGAAATAAGTTTCCATTAATCATATGGATATCTGCTATATTTGCTTTTTGGACGGTTCTTTCCACATTGTTTAATTATAGTATTCAAAAAGATAATATTTTTATCACATTAGCTAATCAATTATTTTGGTGGAGTACACTTATTTTGGGTTATCTGGCTTTTCGGAAGGGGAAGAAAGCGAAATCTATGAAAATAACTGTAGGAGGGTTATTTTTCACAGTTTTTATTTTGTACATGCAGTACGTTTTGAATATAAATAAATATGTATTTGTAACACCAAATATGGTTAATTCGTATTATTATTGTTTATTGTTTCTTCCTTTTGTTTTAACTATAAAAAAAACATATATTAAAAACATATTTATAGGATTAATTATGTTTGCTGCATTACTATCTATGAAACGAACAGCTTTTCTTGCAATAATACTATCACTAATGGTGAATTATTCAGTTATGATGTTGATAAGTGGTAGAAGCATAAGAAAAAAGATTCGTGTGTTTTTTTATTTTTTTATAGTTGCAGCACTTAGTTTCATTTTTTATGATTTCATTAAAGAAACGTATAATTTGGATATATTACTAAGATTTAAGAGTATAGAAATTGACGGCGGATCCGGTAGAAATTTTATTTATAAAAGCGTTTGGTATGAGTTAATTGAATTTGATTTTGCATTCTGGCTGATTGGTAAAGGATATAACGGAGTCTTATTAAATAGCAGTATAGGCTTATCTGCACATAATGATTTTTTGGAAGTCCTTTATGATTATGGATTAATAGGATTGATATTATACACTATATTTATTGCAAAATTAATTAAATACGGTATAGATTTTATTAAAACAAAACACGTTAATGCAGATGCCTACGCTGCATCTTTAATGATTTTCTTTACTATATCGATGGCTAGTCACCTTATAATATATCCGACATATTTCATGTTGCTGATTTTATTTTGGGCATGGCAGATTGGCGGATTGGAAAGCTCTAATAACAATGTAAAGGTAATGAAACTGAGCCGGATAGGACCGGAAAATGGAAGAGGGGAAAACAAAAGTGCTAATTTCAGCAATTGTACCAGTATATAATACTGATAAATATTTAGATAAATGTATTACATCTATTTTGAATCAAACATACAAAGAGCTTGAAATAATTTTGATTGATGATGGTTCACAAGATATGTCTGGGGAAATATGCAAGAAATACAAAGAGGAGGATACTCGAGTAATTTTGATACATAAAAAAAATGAAGGCGTATCAGCGGCTAGAAATCTAGGTATAAATACTGCAAGAGGAGACTGGATAACTTTTGTTGATAGCGATGACTGGATAGAGGAAAATGCGTATGAAGTATTAATAGAATTAGCAAAAAAAACAAATGCAGATATGATTGCCAGTACAACATATTATCAAAACGAGAATGCTTTAAAAACTATTGGATTTTCAAATAATGTATCAATCCATTCCGTAAATGAGGCAGCAATGTTATTGTTGAAATTCAAATTTCCTTCTTCATTATGTATGTGTATGTACTCTGCTTCAATGATTAAAGAAACATATTTAAATGATAAGATACATTATTGGGAGGACTTAGAATATCAATATCGTGTACTTAACAGGGATGCCAATAAATCGGCCGTTATTGCTATTAATCATAGACCTTTTTATCACTATAGAGAAGGCAGTATTACTCATAGCATACTTTGTGAAAAGAAAGTTTCTTGTTTATCAGTGACAAAATTATTAAAGTTATCATTAAGTGATAGTAATGAAGAAATTAACAGCTTAATTAATAAAATGGAAATATCATTTATAATTGATTTAGCAAATTTGGGTGCAAAGGATAGAAAACATGATAAGAAGTGCGATTTAATTATTCGTAGAAGTGCAAGAAAGTTACTGCCATTTGTGTGGAGTAATGAGTCTTACAAATTTACAAAGAAAGTATATTTGCTAATTCTGACTATAAGCATAAACTTATATTATTTCCTATTTCGATTAAAATATCGTAAGTGATGAAGGTATTATTTATTCTTATTCAAAAGGAGGTCAAAAAAATGATAGAAACAGGTATTATAACATTTCATTGTGCAGATAATGTTGGAGCAGTACTACAAGTTTATGCTCTTCAACAAGCTTTAAGAAAGTTAAATGTAGAATCAGAAATAATAGATTTTAGACCTGAATTTTTGATTATTCCATATGATGACAAAATATATTGGATAAATTCAATTAAAAAAATCGGTTTATTGCGAACTATCAAAAGAAATATTATTAAGTTTCTACATATTCCAAGTATTAGGAAACGAATATCAGCATTTAATAACTTTAGAGATAAAAATTTAATAATTTCGAAATCTTTATATCTAACAGAAGAAGAACTGAAGACTAATCCTCCGGTATATAAGTACTACATATCAGGTAGTGATCAGGTATGGAATCCTAATTTTTTTACTCAAACCGGAGATCCCTATTTTTTAGATTTTGCACCTGAAAATTCAATAAAGATTTCTTATGCAGCCAGTATTGCTGATAAAGTAGCTCCAGATTTAAATGATAGATTCAAAAACAATATTGGAAGATTTAATCATATATCTATTAGAGAAAAGGAACATTTAGATATTTTAAAAGAATTAACAAACAAGTCTATAATAATAACTTTAGACCCAACTTTATTATTAGAGAAATCCGATTTTGCGAATGTATTGATAGAGCCTGAAATTGAATATAAATATATATTGGTTTATGACTTACAAATAAATGAAGAGTTGATAAAATTAGCGAATAAAATTTCGAGAGAGAAGGGATATAAAGTAATCAGTTTTTCTGACTTCTGCAATTATGATGAATGGATTAAGTCCTTTCAATACGAAGGACCTGGTGAATTTTTGGGGTATGTAGAAAAAGCGGAATTAGTTTTATCCACGTCTTTCCATGGGGTGGCTTTTTCTATAATATATAATAAGTCTTTTTATACAATACCTCATACAGCAAGGGGTTCAAGAATGATTGAATTATTGACTTCAATAGGTTTAGATGACAGAATAATATATAAGGCAGATGAATTAAAAAATATTGGATATGAGATTGATTATAAAAATTCACTCAAAATGCTCCAAATAAGAAAAACAGAATCTATAAACTTTTTAATTAACGCCTTGGACATAGAAAACTGAAAATAATAATATATTATCTTGCAAAACACTTGCACATAATTATAAACAATCAATAAACCATTAAATAATGGGAATAGATGCTACTTTTTCTTGAGAAATATAAAGGAATCGAAATGATTTCTTATATTTGAAACGAATTTAGGCAGAGGCAGGTATAATTAATGAGCAGGACGCTGAAATTTTTCTACAATTCAATATCAACAGCAATTTACCAAATAATTGTTATGATTGTTGGAATCATTACTCCTAGAATTATGTTAAAGTATTATGGCTCGGAAATTAATGGATTAGTATCATCTATTACTCAATTTATATCTTATTTTGCACTTGTTGAAGCTGGTCTCTCAGGAGCCGCAACATATGCATTATATAAACCATTGGCAAATGATGATTATCTATCTATTAATGGAATAATTTCTGCTGCAAGAAAATTTTATAATCAAGCAGGATATACATTTGTTTTTTTGATTGTAGGATTTTCAGCTTTCTATTCTTCTTATGTAAAAACAGATTTACTATCAAAGTTAGAGGTAGGATTACTTGTTCTTATTTTAGGGACTAGTGGAGTATTAGATTTTTTTACCCTTTCAAAATATAGTGTTTTATTAACTGCAGATCAGAAAACATATGTAATTTCTTTATCGTCGATTATATATGTGATTTTAAACACAATCATAATAGTAATTTTAGGAACAAAACAAATAAATATTGTTGTACTTAGATTAGCAGCTTTATTATCAGTTTTCCTCAGAACATTTATTTTAATGATATATGTCAAAGTTAATTATAAGTATATAAGATATGATGCAGAACCTGATACTGAAGCTTTAAATAAAAGATGGGATGCCCTGTATTTGCAAATCTTGGGGGTAATTCAAACAGGAATTCCTATTGTAATATTAACTTTAGTTACCAAAGATTTAAAACTTGTTAGTGTATACTCAATTTTTAATATGATAATTGTTGGTATCAATGGGATATTAAGCATATTCCATGGAGGTCTGTCAGCTTCTTTTGGTGATGTAATAGCTAGAAGAGAAAAGAGCGTTCTTCAAAAATCTTATACTGAGTTTGAATTTTCATATTATACATTAATTACTGCTGTTTATTCAATAACTTTTATAACAATTATGCCATTTATCAGAGTTTATACTAGTGGTATAAACGATATTAATTATGATGTTCCAATGATAGGTTTTTTGTTTGTGTTAAATGGTTTGTTATATAACTTAAAAACTCCTCAAGGTATGTTAGTGATTTCTGCAGGAATGTATAGAGAAACTCGAGTGCAAAGCACTATACAAGGATTAATAGTTGTTATTTTGGGTTTAGTATTAACTCCTTCAATTGGCATATATGGTATTTTGATTGCATCTATTTTATCCAATATTTATCGCGATATAGATTTGATGTTTTTTATTCCGAGAAATCTGACAGAATTGCCCGTCATTAATTCTGCAATACGAATACTGAGAGTATTTATGGTAATTTTGATTATTTGTTTACCGGTTAAATTTATTGAACTTAACCCGGGAGGATATATACAGTGGATAATACATGCAATAATAATTGGGATTTACTCTTGCATAATTGTTTTAATAATAAGTTTATTATTTGATCGCAATGCATTAAAAGAAGTTAGTAATAGAGTTACAGGGATGGTGAGAAGATGATTTCAGTTTTTGATAATAAGGAGGACTGTTGCGGTTGTACTGCTTGTAAGAGTATTTGTCAAACGCAGGCAATAAGTATGGAACCTGATAAAGAAGGATTTTTATATCCTGAAATAAATCAAGAATTATGTATTGATTGTAGTAAATGCAGAAAGGTATGTGCATTTCAGAATGGATATGATATCCCAGGCAATTTAAGACAACCAAAGGTTTATGCAGCTAAACATAATAATGAAAACATTCGCAGTAATAGCACGTCTGGAGGTGCATTTACTGCAATATCTGATTATGTATTAGATAATAACGGGGTGGTTTTTGGTGCAGCGTTTGATGAGAATATGAATGTAATTCAACAAGTGGCAAGTACTGCCAAAGAGCGAGACAAGTTTAGAGGTTCTAAATATGTTCAAAGTGACTTAAAAAATGTATATAAGGAAATTTCAATGTTACTTAAAGATGATGTTCAAGTGCTTTTTACAGGAACTCCTTGTCAAACAGCTGGATTATACAGATTTTTAGAAGGGCATAATATTGAAAATCTAATTCTATGTGACCTTGTTTGCCATGGCACTCCAAGTCCATTAATGTGGAGGGAGCATATAAGGCATTTGGAGAAAAAAGAGAAAAGCAAAGTAGATGAGTATTATTGCCGTCACAAAGTGGAGGGATGGCATACCCATACTGAAATGGTTATATATAAAAATGGTAAAGAAGATTATAAATCGATAATCAGTCAAGAACACAAAACCCTGTTTTATTCTCATAATATCCTAAGACCTTCATGCCATAATTGTAAATATACTAATTTAATGAGGCCATCAGATATTACTATTGCAGATTTTTGGGGGATAGAGAAGTATATGCCGGACTTTGACGATAACAAGGGAATATCATTAATTTTAGTTAATTCGGCTAAGTGTGAGCAATTATTAAAGGAAGTTTCAAACAATCTAACTCTAAAAGAGAGTAATACTGAGGATTGTCTGCAGCCACAACTTAAAGAACCATCGCAACCGTCACCGGACAGAGCGGAATTTTGGGAAGATTATAAGACTTATGGATATGACTACATAATAAGAAAATATGCAGGATATAATTTAAGAACTGTTATTAAAAGGAATATTATTGCCCTCAAAATGGCTATCATTGGAGAAAAGAAGAAAAATGAACACAAAATTAATAATTAGTGCTGATGATTTTGGATGCAACTCAAACATAAATGTGGCAATATCTGATTCATTCAACAGAAATCTATGCACTAATACAAGTTTAATCGTCAATATGCCATTAACCGAAGAAGCAGTAGAAATTGCTTATAGAAATAAATTTGAACATAAGGTTGGATTACATATTAATCTTACAGAAGGCAGACCTCTAACTGATTCAATAAGAAGATTAAATCTCTTCTGTGATGAAGAAGGTAATTTTAATGCTGCATTTCACACTAATACATTAACAAGATTATATTTAAATACAAAGATCATAGGAATTATTAGAGAAGAAATAAATGAACAATTAGAGAAGTACATTAAATATAAGTTTGAGTTGTTACATTTAGATTCACATCATCATATTCATACTGATTATGCTATATTTAAGGCAATAAAGCCATTAATAAAAAAATACAATGTAAAATCAATGAGAATATCGAGAAATTTATATAATAAAAACACATTATATAATAGCATATATAAACTTATATTTAATAATTATATTATAAAGCCATCTGTATATACGACTGATTATTTTGGGTCAATCGATGATCTTCTAAACTTAAGTAAAGATAAAATCAAAGTTAAAGAAAGAGATGTAGTGGAATTAATGATTCATCCTATTTATGAAGGTGATACGGTAGTAGATGCAAATATAGAATTAGCTAGAAAGATTTCAAATTTAAATAAAAAATTCGAATTAATTTCATATGCAGATATTACGGGAGTGTCAAGAGGTTCGAAAGAATTCGGGATAGATGTGTACAATCTTGATTGAAGCTTATGAGGGGGCTAATATGCTAAGTATTTATAATAAAATCTATAGCGTACTAAACAAATACAGAACACTGGTCTTAATGTTAATAGATGCAATTATTGCTATGATGTCATACATAATCTATTTTTTTACGGTTGGACAATATAACATAGAAATATCGGCTTTTATTAATAAATTAATTTTTTATACTGTAATATATGTGGGCACATTTAAAGCGAACGGCATGTATAAGAATTTGTGGCGATATGCAGGTTTTAAGGATTTGCTGCAATGCCTGAAAGCATCTGTTGTTGCAAGTGCATTGTTTTTAATTATTGCATGGGTGGCAAAAATACATGTTAATTACAGTGAATTTATGCTGGTACCATTTATATCATGCTTTGGTGTTATGACCGTAAGATTGGTATACAGGGAAATGCGTACTATTGTTGAAAGAAAAATAAACAATGGAACGCCACCGATAAATGTTATGCTCATTGGAGCCGGTCAAGCGGCAGCTTTGTTGTTAGAAGAGCTCGAATCAAACAACCCCAATAATTATTTAATAAAATGCATCATAGATGATGACAAAACAAAAATTGGAAGGGCGATGTTCAAGGTTAATATTGTTGGTGATAGATCCAAAATTTTTGAAATGTCGGAAAGGCTTGAAATTGATCTAATAATTTTAGTTATTCCCTCAATTGATAAAGAAAATAAAAAACGAATTCTCGATATTTGTTCAAAAACAAAATGCAAATTAAAAATACTGCCGGAGTTTTGTTCTTTGATACCATATGATAGGCTTAGCTCGCTTTTTTCGGAAAGCATCAGAGACGTGCAGTTGGAAGATCTTTTGGGAAGAAAACAAATTGCGTTGGATTGTGAATTGACAAAAGGTTATTTGACTGATAAAACAGTGCTTGTTACAGGAGGAGGGGGATCTATCGGCTCGGAACTGAGCAGGCAGATTGCATTTTGTTCTCCAAAAAAGCTTATAATATTGGATGAATACGAAAACAATGCCTATGAAATTCAACGTAATTTAATTTGTAAACATGGAGATAAGTTGAACCTTGAAATAGAAATTGCTTCTGTGAGAGATGGAAAGAAATTAGAAGAAGTATTTTCATCTAATGAAATAAACATAATATTTCATGCAGCTGCCCATAAGCATGTGCCTCTTATGGAACATAACCCGGAGGAAGCTGTAAAAAATAATATTATTGGTACTTATAATACTGTATGGATGGCAGACAAATTTAAAGTTGACAAGTATATTTTTATATCCACTGACAAGGCAGTAAATCCAACAAGTATTATGGGAGCAACTAAAAGAGTTTGTGAAATGATAGTGCAATCATATTCCAAACATAGCTCTACAAATTTTTCAGCTGTCAGATTTGGCAATGTATTAGGCAGCAATGGCTCTGTAATACCTCTTTTCAAGCAGCAGATAAAAGAAGGCGGACCTGTTACAATAACTCATGAAAAAGTAACAAGATACTTTATGACAATACCTGAAGCAGTACAGCTTGTTCTTAAGGCAGCATCTGTTGCCGGAGGAGGAGAAATATTTGTTTTAGACATGGGGGAGCCGGTGAAGATAAAGGATTTGGCATATAACCTGATAAGGTTGTCCGGCTTAGTGCCTGAAGAAGATATAAAGGTTGAATATGTTGGTTTAAGACCGGGAGAAAAGCTGTATGAAGAACTTTTGATAAGTAATAAAGCATCACAAGCAGAAACAGGGATTGATAAAATATTCATTGAAAAACCAAATGAATTTGATGAAAAGATTTTTTTTGAAACATTGGAAAAGATGATGGTAGCTGCTAAAAATAATGAAAGAGATAGGATTATTAGTCTTATAGAAAAAGCAGTGCCTTCGTACAATGCAATACCAAAAGGACAAGAGGAGTTTTACAATGTTAAACAGTCATGCAAACAAAAGGGTGTTGATATCTGTTCTTTGAATTGATGTAAAAACTAATTAAAATCTTAGTTTTAGATGTGTAGTAAAATTCTATAAAATATAAAAAAAACAATCAATTATCTGTAAAAAAGGAGCCGCAATGTACGAAGAAGAGTTCAATGATATAGACTTGAGGGAAATATTTCAGATAATTAGAAAATATCTTGCGTTAATAATTATAATAACTATTGTATTTGCAGCAGCCGGAGCGGTTGTAAGCATTTACTTAATCCAGCCTGTATATGAATCTTCTACTACGTTAATAGTAAGAGAAGACAAGGATGCCGAGGAGAAAATAAGCATATCAGATGTTAATTTAAGCAAAAGCTTAGTTTATACATATGCAGAAATGGTCAAATCACATACGGTTTTGGATAACACTGCTAAAACTTTGAAAATTGACAAACTTGACGATAAGAGTATTACAGTATCACCTGTTAAGGATACACAAATAATTAAAGTTGCAGTGCAAAACACTGACCCTGTGTTGGCAAGAGATATCGCCGATGCATTGGTGGAAGAATTTACGCTGGAAATTCAAAGAATCACCAAGACCAATAATGTGGCTGTTGTAGATTATGCAAGACTTCCTCTTGCACCGGTAAAACCTGACATTATAATGAATACTGCAATTGCAGGGATTTTGGGTGCTATGGTTATACTTTTGATATTATTTCTTAAAGAATATTTTGACAGCACTGCAAAAACTGAAAAAGATATAGAGAATCTATTAGGTCTATCAATAATAGGAGCAGTTCCTAATTTTAATCATGGCAGCAAGACGGCATATGGAAATTTCCTGATTAAAGATAATCCGTCATCTCCAACAGCGGAAGCTTACAGAAAAATAACAACAAATATTGAATTTTCCAATGTTGATAATGTAATAAAAACTATTATGATAACAAGCGCCAAGCAGGACGAAGGAAAGACAACAACAATTTGCAACCTTGCAATGGTAATGACAGAATTAAAGAAAAACATTTTATTAATAGATTTAGACCTTAGAAAACCGACTGTACATAAGCAGTTTAAATTGTCCAATAAAACCGGTCTCACGGATTTACTGATGAAAAAAGATGACTATAAAGCATATTTGCAAAATATTTATCCCGGATTGGATGTGCTGACTACAGGTATGATACCTGCAAATCCTGCAGAAATAATAAATTCAAGAGCATTGAAAGAGCTGATTAAGGAAGTGTCTGCAGACTATGATTATATATTATTGGATGTTCCGCCGGTAATGCTTGTGAGCGACCCAATAATAATTTCCACATTTTCTAATGCAGTCATACTTGCTATAGAACACGGGAAAACTGAAAAAGAGTTGGCAAAAAAAGCAGTAAACAGCTTAAAACAAGTAGATGCAAATATAATAGGAGCAGTATTTAATAATATACCTGTATCAAAACAAAATAATTATTACTATTACAAAAGCTATTGCTGATTAACGGGGGTTGCCATGATTGATATGCATAACCACACATTGTTCGGGGTGGATGATGGTCCTGAAACAATTGAAGAATCAATGGAGTTGATAAAAGAAGCGTCAAATAAAGGAGTAACTCATATTATAGTTACTCCTCATTTTAACAAGAGATACTATCACTTGAATCATGATAAAGTTCCAGTTAATTTCCAAATATTAAAAGAAGCAATACACAAAGGAAATATAAATGTAGAGCTATATTTAGGCAATGAAGTGTACTTGGATTCTGTGGGATATACATCTATCATTGATAACGGATTCAATACTTTGGCAGACTCAAACTACGTGTTGGTCGAATTTAATGAAATACAGCCTCCTTCCATTATGCCTGAAATATGTTATGAAATAACCGTCAATGGATATATCCCTATTATTGCTCATACTGAAAGATATGAAATTTTTCATAACAATAGTAAACTGTTAGAGGAAATACTTGACGAAGGAGCACATTTGCAGATAAATGCTTCTCCTATACTGAATAAAGAAAATAAAGACAGGAATAAGTTTGCTCAATACTTGTTAAAAAATAAGCTGGTAAGCTTTGCAGCATCTGATGTACACAACCTAAATTCAAGGAGGTTTTATTTAGATGAAGCCTACGATGCAGTTTGTAAGCTTTACGGTACATCTTATGCAGACAGTATATTTAAGCAAAACCAGCTGAATATTATAAACAATAAAAAATTTGACAGCCCCCAACTGTCTGCAAAAGAAACATTCCTATCATGGTTTTTACATTAAATTAGAATTTAAAACATGTTATAAAAAAAGACACGTCGCTATACATGTCATTAAACATGTCGTCTGATACAAGATATACGCAAAAACATAATTCTTTCTGTATTGATTAAATTAAAAGTTAAACTGATTTTTCTTATTATAATTTTTGGTCTTTGGCTTTTAATATTTTCAGTAAATGTTTTAAGTGCTAATGTAACACCGGTCATTGAATTGCCTATAATCATACCTGCTAAAGGAATTGTATATTGAGGGTTAAAAACACTTTCACCGACTACCACGTAAACAAAATAAATAAGTACTGAAACTCCTGAAAATGTCAAAGACAATGCAACTGACAATTTGAAATTATTGTTTAAATCCTTGTTTTTTGACAAAACTCTTCTTATAGAGAATAAAACCATCGCTGTAATATAAATTACAACGAAAATAGGATGCGGATTCTCGAAAATGTAGGTTAAAATAAGACCTGCTAATATTAGCTGCACAGTCATTCGTATGCTGGCTGTAATTTTGCTTTGTTTCTATGTATTTGAATATCATTATAATTTATTATACCATTAAAAGATAAATTTTCTTATCCTATTATCCAATTAAATTTAGTAACCGATATTTATCAGCCATCTAAGAAGATACTAAGCCGCTCTATGGAATAGAGCGGCAGTTGTTTTGTTTATTAAATCTTGTTTCTAAAATTGTGTTGACAAATAGTGAAAACGTTGTTAAGATTATGTATGAACAAAATTTCAAATACTGAAATAATGTTCAGAGGATTATAAAGTTAACCTTCGTAAATAAGATGGCGTTAGAAAATAATTATAGCAGAGGTGATACATGAGTGTTATAGATGATAAAAAACTAATGGTAAGAGCTGCACAGTTATATTATTTATATGAAAGCAATCAAAATGAGATATCACAAAAATTAGGGATTTCCAGAGCACAAGTCAGCAGATTGCTGACTGCTGCAAAAGAAGAAGGAATAGTTGAGATTAAAATCAACAATCCATTTTTAGATGAGACAGAATTGGAGCAAAAATTAAAAAAACTTTTTAAACTAAATGATGTATTGATATATGATTTGGACAATTTAGAAGGAGAAGATGCCTATGAAAGGTTAGGGGAATTAGCTGCTGTTAATTTTAACTTATTTATACCTGAAAATGAAATTGTAGGGGTTATGAGTGGAAAAACTATATCTAAATTGGTAAAGAATTTAAAACCGCAGAATAAAAATGCACTTTTTGTTCCATTGGTTGGCGGTCTTGGAGTACACGGATATGATTGGTATGCAAATATAATTTGTCAGAGATTCTCGGATAAATTCAATTCAGAATATTTAATACTTAATGCACCAATCTTAGTGAGCGATAAAGCTACTCACAAGCGATTTTTATTGGAAAACGGAATTAAAAGTGTAATTCAAACGGGTAAAAAATCTAAATTCACAATACTTGGAATAGGCACGATAGATAAAGATGCGACAACTACTAAAGCAGAGGAACTTACGGACAAGGAACGGGATTATCTGATAAATGAAGGAGCTGTAGCATCCATAGCAACTTCATATTTGGATATAAGCGGGAATATCGTTGGCATAGACATAACACAGCGAAGTATAGGAGTTAGTATCGATGATTTAAAAACAAGTTATAGGATGGGAATAGCTTGTGGTAAGAACAAAGCAAAGGCAATCCTTGCTACTTTGAAAGGGGGTCATTTGGACGGATTAATAACAAGTATTGATACAGCAGAGAAAATATTGGAATTAAATAAAAAAAAGGAGTGTGTTTAAATGTTTAAGAATCTTAAAATTACAGCTTTATTATTAGTGATTATGATTTTATTTGTAGGATGTACAGGTGGTACCACTGATAGTGGAGGCAGTTCAAAAGATGATGTAAAAGAAATATCCATTATGACACCATATATTTCTTCTGTAACTACTAATCAAATGGTAAATAAAATGGAAGAGCTAATGAAAGCAAGGGGATGGAATGTTAGTATAGTTGATACTAAAGGTGATGTCGGAGCATTGGCCAGCAGAATGGAAGATGTTATTTCTGCAAAAACAGATGCTATAGTAATAGTAAGTACAGACCCTAATCAAGTGAGCACTCAGATTAGCTTGGCTGCATCAAATGATATTCCTGTATTTGGATGTGACTCAGGATTTATTGATGGAATGGTCGTTAATGCAACCAGTGACAATTATGCAATGGGCGAACAATTAACAAATTGGATATTTAATGAGATAGGTGAAGAGGGCAAAATAATAGCTTTCACACATAGACCCCATCCGGGTGTTATCAAAAGATCAAACGCATTTGATGACATGCTGCCAAATTATCCAAATATAGAGTTAATTACAGAAAAACATGTTGATGTGCCGGGACCAATTGAAAGCGCAAGGCAAAGTATGGAAAGTTTATTATTGTCAAATCCTGACAAAGGCTCAATAACAGCAGTATGGGCTGCTTGGGATGAACCGGCAATCGGAGTCAGTCAAGCTATTCAAGCAGCAGGAAGAGATGAAATTATAGTTGGCGGAGTTGACGGTAACAGTCAAGCTGTAGAAATGATTAAGGAAGGAACACCTCTTAAGGTTACAATAGCACAAAACTTTGAAAAAATGGCTGAAATCGTAGATGAATATATGAATAAGTACTTTAATAATGATGAGTTTGAATATGGTGACGTATATGCACCGGCAGAGGTTATCACTAAATAATGAAGCAAAGGAGGGGATACAATGATTGAGATTAAATCTTTCAGCAAAAGCTTTGGTAATTTCTATGCACTAAAAGATGTGAATATAGATATTTCTGATGGAGAAGTATTAGGTCTGGTTGGTGAAAACGGAGCCGGAAAATCTACTTTGATTAAAATTCTTACAGGTGTCTATTCCTTAGAAGAAGGAGAAGTATATTTAGATGGTAGAAAAGTTCATATAGAAAACCCTACTGATAGTCAGAAATTAGGTATCAATGTTATACACCAAGATAGAAATCTTATCCCCTCATTTACCGGCTATGAGAACATTTATTTAGGGAAAAAGTATATTACAAAATTAGGAGGGGTTATAGACTGGAAGGAAATGAAGCTGCATATAGATAATTTCACAAAAGAAAATGGCATCAGCTTAAATTTAAACAAAACGGCCATTGACATGACCCCTCCAGAACAATTATTGGTGGAATTAGTAAGGGCGATGTTAAATGAATCAAGAGTATTGGTTCTTGATGAACCTACTGCATCCCTTACAGACAGAGAAAAGGCAATTCTTTTTGAAAATATAGCTAAGATAAAAGAAAAAGGTGCTTCCATAATATATATAACACATAGGATGGACGAGGTATTTGAAATATCTGATAAGATAGCTGTTTTAAGAAATGGAAAATTAATAGATGTATTGAATAGCTCAGATACAAACATAGACCATGTAATTAGCCTGATGACTGACAACTGGATATCAAATAAAAGTAATACAAATATAGATAGGGGAGATAAGATTTTAAGTGTAAGAAATTTAAAATCACAAGCAAATCATTTAGTAGATATATCTTTTGATTGTTATGCAGGAGAGGTTTTAGGATTATACGGTTTAGGTGGAAGCGGCAGAACAGAAATCCTTGAAAGTATTTATGGATTAAGAAAGAGCGATAGTGGTGAAATATTATTAAATGATAAAAAATATGAAAACCGTTCACCTGAAAAATCTATAAAAAATGGAATGATACTAATACCGGAAGATAGAAGAAGGCAAGGTATAATATCTTCGCACAGCGTAGAAAGAAATTTGGTGCTAAGCACTTTAAGGAAGTATGCTAAGAATGGAATTTTAAACAGAGAGAAACAAAAAGAAACAGCAAAAAAAATGATAGATAATCTTGATATAAAACTTAAAGCCCAATCACAACAAATTGGAGAGTTATCCGGCGGTAATCAGCAAAAAGTTGTATTCGGGAAGACTTTGTTAGCTAATCCAAATTTATATTTGTGTGATGAACCAACCCAAGCTGTAGATGTAAAAACAAGAGAAGAAATACACAACTTAATCAGGCATAAGGCAAGAGATGGAATGGGTGTAGTAATGGTTACTTCAGATATTAATGAGATGTTGGAAGTATCGGATAGAATTGTAGTCATTAAAAATGGGGAATCCATTATTTCATTAGATAATAAAAATCTATCGACTGACGAAGTTATAAAATATTGTTATTAAGGAGGGTATGATGAAAGGAAAAATAAGCATTTCAAATATATTAAAATCTTATGGTACACTGATTGCAAGCCTTTTAATTATAATTACATTTACAATCTTGAGACCGCAATATTTTGCAACCATATCAAATGCAATAAACATTTCAAGACAGATATCCCTTTTAGTAGTCATATCCATTGGAGCAACATTTGTAATGACTATAGGAGAATTCGATTTATCAATAGGAGCCCAAGCAAGTTTAGGAGGCATCATAGCTGCAATGCTTGCCGTAGAAGGTGTTCCGATAATTTTAGCATTTATTATTCCCATGGCTGTCGGTGCAATAATCGGCTTATTGAATGGTTTAATAATAACCAAATTTAAGGTTTTATCTTTTATTATTACCCTTGGAATGAGTACAATATTAGCAGGAGTGACATTTTGGTTAACAAACGGTGCTACTATATTTGAAAATATTCCCCAAGCTTTTAAATTCATAGGTACGGAAAGAATAATGGGAATTCCGCTACTGACAATTATTATGGTTATTTTGGTAATAGCATTCTCATTTATTATGAAGAATACATTACTTGGAAGAAGGTTGTATTCAATAGGTGGTAATGAGGTTGCGGCAAGAGTTTCCGGTATCAATGTAGATAGAAACAAAATAATTGGCTTTTCAATATGCGGGGTACTTTCTACTTTAGCAGGAGTATTATTAAGCTCAAGATTAGGATCAGCTCATCCAAATGGAGGAGATGGGATGTTCTTGCAAGCATATGCGGCAGTTTATATCGGAAGCACTATTTCAAAGCAAGGTGTACCAAACATAGTCGGCACATTTGTAGGGGCTGCTATATTGGGCATATTGGCAAATGGACTTACAATATTACAAGTCCCAACGTTTATGCAAGATTTATTAACAGGATTAATAATTATAGGTGCAGTAATACTTCAAAGGTTAGGAAGTAACAAAAATGATTAAAGAAAACAACAATTTATTTGTAGGATATTTATTATTGGGTTATCCCGGTTCCATGGAGTTTTTAAATCTTTTGAAAGAATTGAATGACACACCACTTGATATTCTTGAATTGGGGATACCTTCTAAAAGCCCTGAATTTGATGGGATTGTAATTCAGGAAGCACATAAGAAGGTAGACCATGATTTACTGGATGATATGAATTATTTTAAAAAGGTCAGAAATGAATGGAGTAAACCAATATGGATAATGGGATATTACAACGACTTAATCAGCAGTGATTTATATCTAAGGCTTGCCAAAAACCAAGTGTATGATGCTTTGGTAATTCCGGATATGCCTTTAAAAGAGTATGAGAAGCATTCTAATATATTAACAGAATACAATATTGAACTTGTAGCATTTATAAATCCTGAAATGGATGCAAGTCTAATGAATTATATATTAAAACAATCAAAATTAGTATATGGACAATTATATAAAGGTAAAACAGGAAGTCCAAACAACAATGATGATTACAAGATTATGTTAAATGAAACAGTAAAACACCCGGATGTAAAAGTTTTTGCAGGTTTTGGAATCAAAACTAAAGAACAAGCAGATAAACTTTGGAGCGCAGGTTTCAATGGATGCATAATAGGAACAGAAATGATAAGAAAACTCAATAAATCAGAAGAAGCATTAATTGATTATATATATGAAATAAAAGGATAGGTGGACTATGAGAACTGTAGGGGTTTTTGATTTTGGTTCAACTGCAATAAAAGGATCATTAATAGCAGAAGATTCAACAGTAATTTATTCAATAAGTAAAGAACACGAAACAATATACAAAGGAAAATTTATTGAGCAAGATGCAGCTGTTCAATATGAAACATTTAAAGATATTACTAAAACATTTATATCCAATCTTAAGGGAAATCAATTAGCAGGTATGATTTTTATAGGTCAGATGCAGGATATTATTTGTTTAAATGAAGAAGGTATTCCTCTCGCAAATATGATTCTTTACTCTGATACAAGAGCTGTATCAGAATCAGAAGAAATAAAAAGAGAATTTGGTGAGGATAGATTAATAAAGAGCTTTGGGAACAATTTAGATGCATCTATTCCCTTTGCAAAACTAAGATGGATTAAGAATAATGAATCATATTATAATAATATAAATAAGATACTATTCAGCCCGAAGGACTATATAATATATAAGTTAACGGGTGAATATGTGTGTGACTTAACTAATGGTTCTACTACAGGGTTCATAGATATTTATAAAAAAGATTATAATGATGAATTAATAAAATTTTATAATATAGATAAATCTATATTGCCAAGATTGTATAAAACATCCCAAATAGCAGGATACTCAAAAGCCATCAATGGCATAGAAGAGACAGAAGGTATTCCTATTTATGCAGGCATAGGGGATGCAGGGGCTACAGCATTTGCCAGCGGTATCACAAATACCGGAGAAGTAAATATTAATTTAGGTACTACCGGATGGACTTCGAAAATAAGTAAAACTCCGTCACAAGATGGCAACGTATTTAATCTTATAGATTATAGCGGAGGAATGTATATTAATGTAGTGCCGTTTTTTAATGCCGGCAATGTTCATAAATGGGTCAAAAATACATTTACCTCTAATAATTCATACGAAGAAATAGATGAAATTTTAAATAAAAGAATACCGGGAAGCAATGAGGTATTATTCATGCCTTACCTTGTCGGTGAAAGGTTTCCTGTTGTAGATGATAAGATAAGGGGTGCATACTACGGAATAACACCGAATACCGGCAAAATTGACTTAGTATCTTCCGCATTAGAAGGAGTGGGTTATTCTCTTAGACAAGGAATTGAAATGATAGAAAAAGATATGTCTAAGGTAACCATAATAGGCGGAGGGGGCAGGGTTATAGAATGGAACAAAATAATAGCAGACATTTTAGCCCACCCCGTAGAAGTATATGATGATTCAGAATTTATAGCCGGAATTGCACTTGCATCTTTAGTGTTTCTGGATTTAAATATAATTATTGATATAAAAGATTTTGTAAGCAAGGTTTCAAAAGTAAGACATGTAGAACCAAATATGGATAATAATTATGATGAGTTGTATAAAAGATATATTCAACTTTATCCTAAATTAAAAGGTATTTAATAACAGTTATAACTAGGGGGGCTTTCGTAAAATAAAAATAAAATTCCGGCAGATATTTCTGCCGGAATTAACATATTTATTCTGCTGCTGCTGCTGGTACCGCTGCTGCAGTTGTTTCTACCGGTAAAACATAACATATATTGTCGCAGCAGGTTACGCTTATACCGCCATAAATATATTCTAATATTAAAAGATTATTTCTGATGTCGAGAATTCTGCCTGCAGTACCGAAATAAGTCGGGCATTTGAATTTAAGAAACACTACTCTTCCCCTGTAATCACATAATGTTTTGCAAATATTGCAATCGTCTATATGCTTATTCATGCGCCGTCTCCTCCTCCTGCAAGTTTCCTTGTACAGATTTCAATAAGCTGCGCCTTTGCTCCACCATCATTGCTATGTCGGTAATATCACTTGGCTCTGCAGCTGCACCCGGTGTGTTATTACCAAATAAATATATTTCAAAAATATTATCACAGCAGCCGGTAAATATTACCTGGCCATTAGTCGGTGAATCAAACAATTTTATAACGTTGTCACAAAATGAGAATCTTGTAATATATCCATCTCTGTAAATATGATCATTTGTATCGCAATTGCATACAAAGCCAATTCTTAAATATTGTCCTATATAATTTTTTAAAAAACAGCAAAACGGACAGTCCATAAATCAATTTTCACCCTTTACATAAATATCGTAGTTGATAGTACAAACTATCGACTACGATATATTATATGTCCAACCCTTATTTTTGTTAATAAAATACAAATAATCTTTAATGAGCTTTTTCGCCTGAATTATTATCCCTAAAATTTGCTTTAACGTGGGCAGAATCACAAAATGGTTTAATCTTAGACTTTCCGCAGCGGCAAAGTGTTTGTCTGTTTCTTACTTCATATACTTCTCCATTGGCTGATTCTATAGGAATATAACCTTTAACATAAATGGGACCGCTGACATTTAATTCTTCGTCTTGCAGTATTTCTATAGAAGGCTCCAAGGTCGGTTCAATATCCTCGTTGTCTTTGGTTACTGCAAGCAATCTTCCTGCAGGGCATTCTTTAGCTGCAATGATTGCTTCTTCTCTTAGATGCTCATCATAGGATTCCTTTGTAAGTTCCCAGGCATCTCCGTCGTTTCTGTGACAGAATCTGGCATAAGCGCATCTGCCGTCATCTAATAAGTTAATACCGGGTCCCTCTATTACTTCTGCACGTTCCTTAAATGGTTTTTTTGAGGCGGTTTCAGTTCCGTCAAATTTGATTTTACTGTGGGCTCCATCACAAAAAGGATGTTTTTTAGAATGACCGCATCTGCAAAGCAAATAGCTGTCAACTCTCGGTAATTCTTTTCCATCCCTGTATTCATAGTGTCTTCCAACAGGAATAATTATTTTTTCGCTCAACGGTACATTTCCCGTAACCTTATAAGGACCGTTTTTTATTATTTTTATTTTTCGTTCATCCATCGGCATATCCTTCGTTTTTGTCAAGCATTTGCACATCAGATGTTTATTATATCCCTCTTAGAGGTTTTTTATTTGCTTTCTTTCTTATACCAATATTCCATGAATAATGCTGTCATAACTCC
>ENA-UOOR01001388-UOOR01001388.1-fermentation-metagenome-genome-assembly--contig:-NODE-1388-length-28788-cov-5.395364_pt1 | contig 28788 bp, 32 predicted proteins | sample MGYA00245780_ERZ724029 | MGnify/ENA primary metagenome ERZ724029 (study PRJEB28704, sample SAMN03018315) | fermentation metagenome | biome: anthropogenic terrestrial biome; feature: soil; material... | reverse complement strand
CAGAAGTAAACTGAATTATGTTTGCTCCCTTAAGTCCAATGTAAGCTATAAAAATCCCTATTCCTCCGCTGATTGCATTCTGCAGGCTTTCAGGGATTGCTTTAATTATACTTTTTCTGATTTTAGTAACTGTAATGAATATGTTTAAGAGACCGCATATAAATACCAGTGCCAGCGCCTGTTCCCAAGAGAAACCAAGTGCAAAAACAACAGTATATGTGAAAAATGCATTAAGCCCCATTCCGGGAGCTTGTGCGTAAGGGACATTCGCAAACAGTCCCATTACAAGAGTTCCTATTGCCGCTGATATAATTGTGGCTAAAAATACTGCCTGAGACGGCATCCCAGTAGCTGATAAAATTGACGGATTGACAAATATAATATAAGACATAGCAAAGAAAGTAGTAAATCCGGCCATTATTTCTGTTGACACATTTGTGCCATTTTCTTTAAGTTTAAAAAATTTTTCCATCATTCCTCCTTGTATTATAAAAGTTAAAATTATAAATATTAATCCTTTGTTTACTATCTCCAACTTTAATATTAATATAAAGCTAAAAGAAATAAAAAAACGAATAGAAACCTATTCGCATCATAATTGGATAAAGTAATACAAATCAATAGTCAAACAATTTAAGGCTGTTTGGTAGAAACTTTGGAACCATATTATCCATATTATATTGATGCGCTAATATTTAATTTTTACCTTTGTATTATAGCTTAATTTAGGACAAGAGGCAATACATTTTACAAATATATTTTGGAAAAACGTGACCATCGTGAAATGTTTCAGGCGGTCAGACAATCATTCATATCTTAATGCATCAACAGGTCTTAATTTAGATGCTTTATTTGCAGGGTACAATCCAAAGAATACTCCGACTGCCAGAGAAAATATGAATGCTGCTAAAATAACGGGTAAATTTATATTATAGGTTATGCCCATCATATTGCTTACAAAATACGAAACCAGCATACCTGCAACAGAACCTAATATACCTCCCACTCCGCTTATTACCGAGGACTCAATCAGAAACTGTATTAGAATATTGCTTCTTCCGGCTCCTATAGCCTTACGTATACCTATTTCCCTTGTTCTTTCAGTCACCGTGACAAGCATGATATTCATTATGCCTATTCCTCCCACAAGAAGGGAAATACCTGCTATTCCCCCCAGCATTGCCGTAAGCATCGCCGTGGTTTCACTCAGCACCTCCAGCATTTCATCCTGACTGAACACATTATAATAATTCTCATCGCCAAAATAATCAAAAAGATAATTTTCAATATTTTTCTTTGCAATAGAAGACTCTTCTGCGGAATTAGCCTGTACTGTTATGCTGCTAACCTGATTTATGCTATTTTGCCTCATCAGAGAGGTTACAGGGACTATTACTATATCGTTGCTGTCTCCTGTGGAAGAACTGCTTTTTTCCTTCAGGGTTCCCACAACAGCATATTTTTCACCACCTATAGATATGTTTTTCCCAATAGGGTTATCCCGGTTGAACAAGTCTTCTGTTGTTGATGATCCAATTTCACAGCTATTTCGAATTCAATATCGGAGCTTTCAATTGCTGCTATTATATCTCCATTTTTTATGTATAACCCCTTTTTAGCATCAACTGATTTTATTTTTCCGCTTACTTTTGATGTTACATCTTTCTCTTTAACATCAATTATTGTTCCGTTTTCTATTGCCTGATATGTGCCCTGCAAGTTGCTGATGGAGACCTGTGCTAAATCACCTACACTGAATCCTCCGGGGTTTCTGATTTTAACAGTTACAAGATATCCGAATATTCCTCCTCCCATTTGAACAGGCGTGCTGTTTTTTTCGGTGATGCTTCCTTCGCATGTTTCAAAGGATTTTGGCATAAATACTGAAGCTGTATCACCAACAGAAATATTTTCATACTGTTCCTTTGTAAAATATACTTCTATGTAGGAATTGTCAGTATCCTTTATTGTGGCTATTGATGAACCGCTGTTTATGTTATCACCTGTTTCAATTTTCACATCTGACAGAATTCCAGAAATGGGTGAGTAGATATTTAAATTTTCCCTGTTTTCATACAGCTCATTTAATTCTCTTTGAAGTTTTTCAATATTCAGATTGATATCGTTTAGTTTTGTGCTGACATCATCGGATGTATCGGATTTTAATGATATTAAAACCTGATTTGCTTTAACCGAATCTCCCTCGGTAACATAGACGGTATCAACTGTGCCGTCAATTTCTGATTTTACCGACCTCTTATCAACCGGATTAACAGTTCCGCTTTCTGATACAGAAATGGTTATGTCTCCTCTTGCAACAGTGTGCTGTACTTCGTTTGAAGAGACTTCATTTGCGGAGCTGACAGTTGCTTTTTGCCTAAAATATATGAATGCAAAAGCAGCACCGGCAACAATTAATACAGTTGTTAATACCTTTATTTTTTTAATTTTCATATATTATTCCTTTCTTTAAAATTAAATTGTATATGTATCATTGATATGTTACTTCTGTAATGTGATAAAAATGTGTTAAAAGCAAATAAAAAAACTGCCTCTTAATTAAGAGACAGTCAAAGTTAATTAACCTTAGTCAAATGTTTTTCAAACATATTAAGCTGTTGCCCTGTAACGTTGTCTTAGTTAGTAAACATTTGTGTCCAGTAAGGTGTTCCGTTAGAATTGATAACGTAACCAACACCTATCTTTGAATAGTTGGATGAAAGGATATTGGCTCTGTGTCCTGATGAATTCATCCATGCTGTTACTACTGATTCGGGTGTTCTTTGACCAGAGGCAATGTTTTCACCCCATGCTGACCATTTTATGCCGAATTGGCTCAGCATATTTCCTGCACTTCCGTATGTTGGAGACTGATGTGCAAAATAGTTGTTGTCCGCCATATCCTTGGATTTAAGTCTTGCAACATTCGAAATTGCTGAATCCAGTTTAAGTGCAGGCAATCCTTCCTTTTCTCTTTCTACGTTTACAAGTTCTGCTACTTTTTGTTCATATGACGAAACTGCTGTGTTTGCATTGCTATTTGTTTCGGGTTTTTGTATTGCCGGTGCTTCAGGCTCTTGTGCAGCTGTGTCTTCAGGCTGAGTTGCATCGGGCTTTGTATGTACCGGATATGCAGTATTTGGATATTTATCCTTTTCTGCAGGCTTCTGTTTATTATTCAACAAGGCATTGCAGTCAATTGAATTTAAGTCTACAGTCTTACCATTTACAGTAACCTTGTAATTTGTATTCGAGTTGGTAAATTTACTTGAATAACTTTTCAATAAGTTGCTGAAATCATATTTTGATGTGCTTGTGCAAGCTTTTTCCGCAGCGAAGGCAGTTGTTGATGAAATTGCCAGTGCTGCTGTTAATGATAATGCTAATACTTTTTTCTTCATAATGTACTCCTATTTAGTCTTTAGATTTTTGAGAAGCGGATCTACCTACTTCTTTGGAAATTTTAGAACTTGTTAATGAGTTTTTCGTCATGAAGAGATTATAGCACCTAAGGGGCATCAATAAAACGCACAATAATTTGTCCAAATGACAAATGTGTCAAGAATATTACAGCATCTTGAAAAAAAAAAAGAATAATACAATATTATTACAGATATCACGTACTAAGACAAAAACACTTAAGAAATACTTAATTAGGTTGGAATCAATTATAAACAGCATCCATTATTTACATACATAAACGAATGAGACAAATGAGAATAAATTCTTGACATTGATAACAATTTATATTATCATCCTTTTATAATATACTATCATGACATTGAAGGAAGATAAGTAACAATTTGGTTACAAAACAGAGAGTAGGTCGGCGGGTGAAAGATCTTCAGCACAAAATGTGAAATACACTTCCGGAGTTACTGTGGGAAACCATGGCGGAGACCGACCGATAAAGCGGAGCAGAGACAATTAAATTGTGAATTAAGGTGGTACCACGGGGTTATCTCGTCCTTTCGGACAGGTAACCTTTTATTATTATTTAAATTGAAAACGGAGGGAATTATGAAACAGGGAAATGTCTTTGACGTATTGAAAGAAAGAGGCTATTTAGAGCAATGTACTCATGAAGAAGAAATAAGAGAGCTATTGGGCAGGGAATCAGTTACATTTTATATAGGATTTGACCCTACAGCAGACAGCCTTCACATAGGTCATTTTATACAGATAATGGTTATGTCCATAATGCAGCAATATGGGCACAGACCTATAGCTTTGCTGGGTGGCGGAACTACAATGATTGGAGATCCAAGCGACAGAACCGGGATGCGTTCCATAATGACACAGGAAACAATTGCTCAAAATGCAGAAAACTTTAAGAGGGTATTTGAGAAATTCATTGATTTTACAGATGATAAGGCTATAATGGATAATAACGCAAACTGGTTACTTCCATTAAACTTTCTGGACTTTATGAGAGAAGTTGGCGTTCATTTTTCTGTCAACAGAATGTTGGCGGCAGAATGTTATAAAAACAGGATGGAGCAGGGGCTTACGTTCTTTGAATTTGGCTACATGCTCATGCAAAGCTACGACTTTTACATGTTAAATCAGAAATATAACTGCAAGATGCAGTTAGGTGGCAACGATCAGTGGTCAAATATCATAGGAGGAGTGGAACTTACAAAGAAAAAAGCCGGAAATCAGGTTTATGGAATGACATTTGCCCTGCTGACCAACAGTGAAGGGAAAAAGATGGGAAAGACTGAAAAAGGAGCGTTGTGGCTGGATAGGAATAAAACATCCCCCTATGAATTTTATCAGTACTGGAGAAATATTGATGATGCTGATGTTGAAAAGTGTCTGGCACTTCTCACATTTCTGCCTATGGATGAAGTAAGACGGCTTGGAAGTCTAAAAGATGCGGAAATAAACAAGGCAAAGGAAGTTCTTGCCTATGAGGTTACGAAGCTTATTCATTCCGAAGAGGATGCCATAAAAGCTCAGGAAGCTGCAAGAGCATTATTTGGTGCAGGAACCGATTCTGAAAATATGCCAACTACAGAATTGACAAGAGCTGAACTAAGAGAAGGGATGACAGTTATCGACCTTATGGTAAAAGCTGGATTAATTAAGAGCAAAAGCGAAGGAAGAAGATTGATCGAACAATCGGGAGTAATGGTCAATGACAAGGTTGTAGAGGATGTAAGCGCAGCAGTATACGAAAAGGATTTTGAAGAGGGAAAACTGATAATTAAAAAAGGAAAAAAAGTATACAAAAAAATTAAATTAAGTTAATATAACGATTTATGTATTTTTATCGGTTTACAATCAGTGTTTATTATGATATAATATTTGTTAGAAAAGTATCAAACAATCGTGCTTTTCATTTTTAATATTATTGTGATGAATTATTGTCACAGAAGACAAACACAGGAGGACAAAATGAAAGTAAAAAAAACACTGAGCCTGCTTCTTGCAGTGATTATGCTGGTTTCTTTTACAGCATGCGGTAATGGTAATAATAATACTCCGGATGCAGGTGAACCTGAAACTACTGATGTAAACAGTGAATATGGTGAAAATGGAGTATACGAGGGAAAAGGAAGCGGTTATGGTGGAGAACTGAATTTAAATGTTACATTTGAAGACGGTAAAATCACAGATATGGAATTAGGAGATAATCATGAATCTTCACCTGTAATTACAAGAGCTTTTCCGGTTATCAGGGAGCGTATTATTGAAGCACAGTCTCCGATTGTGGACAGCGTAAGCAGTGCTACGTACAGTTCTTTTGCAGTTAAAACTGCAGTAGCAGAAGCTGCTAAAGCCTATGGGATGGATTTTGGTACAATTACGATGGAAACTTCCGCTCCTGCACAGGACGTAGTTGAGGCTCCTGCCGTAGATACTGATCTGTTAATAGTCGGAGGAGGACCTGCGGGACTTTCTGCAGCAATTTCAGCAAAGGAAAATGGTGTTGAAAATGTAATTGTTGTTGAAAAATTAGATATATTAAGCGGCAACGGAAAATTTGATATGAACTTTTTTGATATTGCAAACACAGAAGCTCAGAAAGCAAACGGAATTGAGGATTCTGCGGATAAGTTCTTTGCAGATAAACAGGGCAAGGTTAACGACTCTGACGAACGTCTGCGTGTATGGTCTGATGGTGCAGCTTCTGTTGACCAATGGTTGAGAGGCATGGGTGTTGAACTGAACTATAACTATGGCGGAAGGAATCATATGGCTGAAGCGGATCAGTATGCCGGTGAGGTTGTACAGAACGGACTTGAGGCAAAGATTAAAGAGCTTGGAGTAGATGTTCGAACAGGCACTAAGGGTATTGATCTGATTACCGATGAAGATGGAGTGGTAAAAGGTGTAAAGGTTGAAAGCAGAACTGAAAAATATGACATTAATGCCGATGCTGTAATAATGGCAACAGGTGGTTTCTGCTACAACAAGGAGCTGATAGAACAATATGTTCCCGGAGCTGAAATTATCAACACTTCCAACTCCATAGGAGCTACAGGTGATTTTATTCCGGTATTCATTGATAAAGGATACAAAATGGCAGATATGGATGTCCTGTCAATATTTAAAATGATCAATGTTCCTAATAGAGAGCTTACAGGTGGTGGAGACGGCTTCCTCCTTGTAAACAAAGAAGGTAAGAGGTTCGTTGATGAATCTTCTTCAGGTTTGGATTATGCTTATAAATTGTTGGAGCAGCCGGATGGAGAGGTTTACTACATTTATGACCAGAGATTGTTAGATTCAACTTACAGACTGCAAAAACATAACAAGCTTGGATATCACAAAAAAGCAGATACTCTCGAGGATCTTGCAGACCAGTTGGGAATTCCAGCAGAGAATCTTGTAGCTGAAGTAGAGGCCTATAACGCTGCAGTAAACGGAGAAGGTAAGGATGAATTCAGAGATGAACCCTTTACAGAACCGTTTGATATGAACGGACCTTTCTATGGGGCAAGAGTTGAGCCTGCAATTCACATGACTAAGGGTGGAGTTGTAGCGAATGAAAATGCTCAGATTCTCACAGAAGCAGGAGAGCCTGTTCCAAACTTATATGGAGCAGGAGAAGTGACTGCAACATCAGCAGCATTTGCCGGGTCGGTAATATGGGGCAGAGTAGCCGGAGAACAGGCAGCTGCACAAATTACAGGTAATACTGCAGAATAATTTAAAAAAGAAAGGGCTGATGGATTTTTATCCAACAGCCCTTTGCAGTCTGTGTTAATGTTTTTAAAGCAGCTACAGCATGAACATTCTTGCAGCCATCATTTCCTGAATGTTTTTTCCTGTAAAGCTTACAGTGCAGTCATCAATCTGTTTTGCCCCGGGATAGTAGGACGACCTCAGGGCGTGTACACATTCTTTAAAGTTAATCTCCATTTCAAATTTTTCAGGAGAAACAATGTGGCATTCATTCAGCTTTGAAAAGCCTGTTTTTATTCTCTCTTTAATTAATTTACAGGCGTCGTCAGGATTGATGTTAAATGTTGCTTCGCCCCAACCTTTCTTTACTCCACAGGACTGAATGTTTGGAACAATTTCCTTTGCATGTTCACAAAGTTGTTCGTCTCCGCTTACAAATATTACAGGTACACCATAATAAGCTGCCACATATGCATTCATGTCAAATTCAGCTATTTTCCTGCCGTTTATTTTTACATAATTATTTCCCCTGTTCATAGTATGAGATAAGGGATTTCCGTTAAATCCTGCTCCACTGTGGTATCCTATAAAAATAGCTGCATCGAAGCTTTCGTCAATACCTGCCATCATGGATTCCGGGGTACAGGTCCAGCCTCTGATAAGTGTAACGCCCTTTGGCAACTGGTCGGAAACGATATTTCTTGCCGAGTCGTGTGCGTCTTTAACATAAATTTCTGTTGCACCACATTCAATAGCAGCTTCACAGGCGCTGATAACCTCTTTTGTCATCTGCTTTGCTGCCATGGGGTGCTCTATGTTTCCCAATTCTGTTTCTTCCCATGCTGTCACATTTGTTATTCCTTCAATGTCTGCACTGATATAGACTTTCATAAAAACCTCCTGTTAAAAATTTTTCTATAATTAGTGTCAAAAGCTTAGAAGTTAGACATATTCAGTATGTCCAACTTTGCTAAAATAAGCTTTTGACCAATATTTATCTTTCTATCTTAAAGGTAACGGATTTGCTGTCTGTATCCATAATACATTCAGCTCCCATAGGAAGATTAATCATAGGAAAACTGTGGCCTGACTGAATGTTGTACATTACGGGAATGTTCAAACCATCTGTTGCGTCCATTACGCTTTGTACAATGGTATAATCCTCTTCGTCCACCTCGCATCTTGCAAATTGTCCCAGGATAATTCCTCTTGCTCCGTCAAATTTTCCGGCATTTCTTAACTGGTAGATGTGGCGGTCAAGGTTTCCTATATGTTCTCCTATTTCTTCTATAAATATAATTTTATCTTTTGTATCCATTTCAATGGATGTTCCCAAAGAGGCACACATTACCGTCAGGTTTCCCCCGATCATAATTCCGCTTGCCTTACCCTCTCTTGCAACACCGACCTCGAAATTAGCCGGGGATTTATAGATATATTCATCATCTGAATTTAATGCTGCAAAGAAAGCCTCCTTGCTTTCATCGTCAAAGTTGTCAACTATATTTGATGATACCATAGGACCATGGAACGTTACAAGATCACATTTTTGATTAAATAAGAAATGCAGGCTTGTGATATCACTGTAACCCACAAATATTTTTTTGTTATTTCTGATAATGTCTAAATCAATGTATTCAATAATGCGGTTTGCTCCATCACCGCCACGGATGCAGAAAATTGCGTCCACTTCAGGATCGGCAAACATCTTATTAATCCACTGACCTCTTATTTTTTCGTCTCCTGCCATAAATCCGCCCTTTGATGCGGCTATATTATCGGACATTTTTACCTTGTAGCCTAAAGATTCAATAACATTTTTGCACTGTTCTTCTCTTTCTTCGGAAATTGGTGAGCTGGGGCTTACAAGACCGATTACTGCTCCCTTTTTTAATTTGTTTGGATATTTCATATTAAATGCCACCTTTTTATTTATTTTAGTACCACATTAAATTAACAACAATCGCAGCTAAGACAAATGAAGCTATATCTGCCGTCAATCCGGCTATAACTGCCTGTCTTGAATTTGTTATACCTACAGCACCAAAGTATACGGCAAGTACATAGAAGGTTGTTTCTTCTGAACCCATTGCAACGGATGCTATTCTACCTATTTGTGAAGTAGTTCCGTATTGTGCAAGCAGTTCCGCACACATAGCCTGAGCTCCGCTTCCTGAGAATGAACGCATAATTCCCATAGGAAGTACCTCTCCGGGTATTCCTATCATGGAGGTCAGAGGACTTAATGCTGAAACCAGCCAGTCCATGGCTCCGGATGCCCTGAACATACCTATTGCGCAAAGCATTGCAACCATGTAAGGTATAATCATGATTGCAGTATCGAAACCTTCCTTAGCTCCATCTACAAAAGAACTGTATACAGGGACCTTTTTAATTAGAGCATATAGCGGTATTACAAAAACAACAATTGGAACAGTGTAAAGTGATAAAAAATTTAATATTGCAGACATATTTTCCTCCTCGATTTAAAGTTTAAGCGGGTCATTTCCGATATATTCTTCGTTGATTTTCAACTGACCTGCTGCTCTGTCTCTTTCAATCAGATAATTGTAATCGAAAGCTTTCAGTTTGCCTAATAATTTTGTCATAATAACACAAACGGTAGCACCTAAAATTGTAACCAATATTGTTGGACCTACAATTTCGGCCGCCCCTTCTGTCTGTACAGCCGAACGTAGCGCTATAGTTGTTGTGGGGAGCAGACATATAGATGATGTGGATATTGCCATTATCATACACTGAGCATCCGTTGCTATATTTTTTGTTTTGTTCAATGTTTGAAGTTCCTGCAGGGCTTTAATTCCCATAGGTGTGCAGACATTTCCCAGACCCATTATGCTTGCTGCAACATACATTGCAATTGCGGAGTTTGCAGGGTGTTCCGGTGGAATGCCGGGGAAAAGGTGCTTCATTATGGGTGCCAGAGCACGTCCTAATTTGTCGCATAAACCTGCTTCGTCCATAACCTTCATAAGTCCGGAAAAGAATGCCATAACTCCTATAAGTCCTAATGCTATTTCTACGGCAGTGTCAGCAAAGGAAAAAAGATTATCCTGAACGGCTGATATAGAACCCGTAAAAATGCCGGCGATTACTGAAATACCTATCATAATCACCCAAATATAATTCATCATAAAGTATTACCTCCAATAAATTTTTGTTTCTATATTTCCTATGCAAATAAGATGCCAACAATTAAATTTATTTTAGTTAAAAAGATCTCATAATTTATTAAATAATGTTCATATAAAAACGTTGCTTGCCACAGATGAAAATCTTATTAAATGGCTACTAATGATTTTAAACCTAATTAATCCTATTACATGGCATTAATTAACGGCATATCTTTGTGTATTAGATTATCTTTATCATTGACGTATTACTTAAGTTGTTATAAAATGCATTTCATAAACCGATATAAATGGAGATAAAGAATGAAAAGAATTAATTATATTTTTACTGACAAGGCAAAATTTCTCTTATACTTGATGACTATGGCTTATTTTGCTTTAAGGCTTATCATTTCAATTCAGATAAAAATATACAATATTGAAGGCTATGAAGTATATTTATTACCTACAATATTGTATTATCTTGTAATTTTCATGGTAGTTACAGGTGTATTCTGGTGTTTTAAATTTTTTTACACAATTTACGATGATGAAAAAATTACTTATTACAATCGTATAATGAGAAGAGAAGTTACTGTTAAATTTACCGATATAAAATATGTTATTTTTGGTAAAAATGGAGTAAAACTTTATAGAGAGTTAAATCCATCTTCTAATGAAAGTGCAGATTTATTTATTCCGTTTTTTAGATTTGGAATAATTGATGCAATATCAATAAACGAACTATTTGAAAAATTAATTAATACAGAGCATATAAAGGTGGAGAAGGCATTCAAAGTTCTTCCGGGGTATACTAAAAAGTGGCGAATTGTTTCTATGATGTATTCTCTTTTGGCATTTTCAGTATTAATTTTGTGTATCACGCCTTTAAGAACGGTTATGGTTCTTTTTGCGGCATATAAATAGGAATGTGGATTTTTATCCGTTTATTGGTAAAGAGACTGTGAAGCAGCTTCCGTTGTCGGGTGCACTTTCAACTGTTATTTTCCCATTGCAAAGCTGAAGAATCCTTTTTACCAGCGACAGTCCAAGACCACTTCCTTCCGTGACTCTTGAATCATCAGCCTGATAAAATTTGTCAAATATATGCTTTTTTACCTCTGCATCCATTCCAACTCCTTTGTCAGATATAGATACCTCTGCATAGTTATCGTTTGACCTTAGTGTTACCCCAATGTTAGAGCCTTCCGGACTGAATTTGACAGCATTGCTCAACAGGTTAATCCACACATGGTTTATCATTTCTTCATTTGCGGTAATTTTCACAGGTTCAAGGCTGATTTTTAGATTTAAGCATTTTTTTTCCAATTGAGGCTCTAAAAGCAGGATTGCCGTGCGGATCTGCTCGTCTAAAAAGTAGTCAGCCTTTTCTAAAAGATTTTCCGTGTTTTCAAGATTGGATAGAAGCATGATATTGTTGGACATATTCATCAGACGCTCAGTTTCCGATATGATAATATCTAAGTATTCCTCTTGCTGCTGTTCTGTCAGTGTTTTTTTCTTAAGTCGCCTTGCAAAGCCTCTGATGGAGACTATCGGTGTTTTGAATTCATGTGAAATATTTCTTATAAAGTCACTGTGGAGTTTTTCAATACCTGCAAGTTCCGTTGTCATCTCGTTAAAGCTAATAGCCAGACGGTTCATTTCACTGGAACCGCTGACTGGCACCTTAATGTTAAAGTTTCCCTCGGCAACTTCTTTTGTGGCTGCTACTAAATCATGAAGAGGGTGCAGAAAATGGTTACCTGCGATGATTGCTAAAACAGTTCCGATGAATAAGCTGACCAACAGCAGAAATAATAATATTGTAGGGAACCATTTTTCAGACAAAGGAGGCAGAATCCCAGCGTTTATAAGAAGATAAGCGATACCGTCTGATACTAAGATGCTGACAAGTAGAATAATAAATACAAAGAGGACAAGAAACAATAGTGTAGTAAGCCTATTTTTTTTAATTTTATACATTTTTTTATCTGTCATCTTTTTTCACCGCTTTATAACCTAAACCTCGAACTGTCACGATGTCAAACTCCGGCCATCTTCCAAAGCGTTCTCGCAGTCTGCCTATATGCACGCTTACAGTGTGTTCATCCGTTTTGGAGTCATATCCCCAGATTTCATCCATAAGTTGTCTCCGGGTAAAAATGGTGTCAGGGTAACTGAGCAGCTTGTACAGAAGCATAAACTCTTTTTGAGGAAGAGTAAAGAACTCTGATTTGCGTCTTACGGTCAACGAGTCATAATTCAGGATTACTTTTCCTATGACGATTTTCCGGTCATTCACAATTTTTGCCCTTCGCAAAAGGGCCTTAACTCGCAGGACCAGTTCCTCCTCGTCAACAGGTTTTACCATATAATCGTCTGCACCTACAAGAAATCCCTTGCGCTTATCCTTAATTGTTTCTTTTGCTGTCATCATTAATATGGGAAAAGAAAATCCGGCATCCCGGATCATCTCCGTAAGATTATAGCCATCTATTCCGGGCAGCATGATGTCAGTTATCATTAAATCAATGTGTTGGCGTTCTAAAATATCAAGGGCTTCCTGGGAACTTTGAGCCAACACCGGAGTGTAGCGTTCATCCAGTAAAATATCCTCAATCAGCTTTCTGGTGTGGAAATCATCTTCGACTACAAGTATGTTAAACATGGCAATCACTCCTTTTATGTAAATGTATTTTAGAAAGTTCAACTGAACTTCAACTATATTGTATTCTCAGTTGAACTTTGCTTGATATTAATATTATATCATATATATATACAATATGTAAAGAAACAGCCCGTCAGTAAATAATACGTAATCATAACAGCGGATAAAGGTGTATGTTGACCACGTATTGTAGGCTCTGTTTCTGTGAAGTCCGAGGATTCAGGTTTGTGGCACTGGATTCTTGCGTTTGGCATTCTTGGAACAGCTTTAGGATTTCTGCTTTTGTTCTCACCGATTCTTTCTGAAATTATAATATCTTATTCAATAGCTTTTATGTTAATTTTTTACGGATTCAATAACATGATTATCTTTTTTCGTTTAAAGAAAATTGGGAATCATATTAAGGATTATTTTGGTAAATTGTCATGAACAAGGAGGATGCTATCTTGAGTAAGCAGCACAGGAAGGATAAGAAGTCCGGAGACAATAAATCTCTGCGTGCTTTCGCTTATGTCTCTCAGATTGGAACTACTATGGCGGCATCATTATTGGTCGGGGTCGTGTCGGGAAAGTTTCTGGACAGCCTGCTTGGTACGAAGCCCTGGCTTTTGCTCGTTTTTTCACTGTTGGGTGTGGGTGCAGCAATCAAATCTTTATTTGATATATCCAAAAAGTAACAAGCTAAAAATTTAGTATGGAGTTGAGAACTATGAAATTGTCTGATTTGACTAAGAGAATGATTGTTTCAATATCAATTATAGCATTGATATGCATTTTCGGTTCAGCAATCTATTACCGTTCTATGGATTTTCTTCCTTTTATGTACGGAGTCTTTATAGGCTCTTTGGTCAGTATCGTTAAAGTCTTTCTTCTGGAACATGCGGTGGACAAAGCAATTACCATGGAACAGAAACACGCCGGAAACTATGTTGGTATCCAGCACATGTTAAGGCTTCTGCTTTCCGGAGCTGTGTTAGTTTTAGGAGCTCTTGTGCCGCAGATTAGTTTATGGGGTGTTGCAGCCGGCGTTCTGACTTTTCAGCTTGCCACATATAGCTTAAAATTCAGTTCAAAATGGTAAGATTATAATTTTTAACAGGAGGTGTAGTCTATGGGCTTAGAGGTAGATAATCTCTGGGTTGTAAATATTGCAGGCATTGAAGTATGGATAACAGAAACAATTTTTAATACGTGGATCATTATGTCGATTCTTATTGTGCTTGCAGTTATAATACGCATCAAGCTTCGAAGTTTTAAAATCGTCCCGAAAGGTCTTCAGAACGCAGCAGAAGCTGTTGTCGAAACATTCGATAACTTTGTAGTCAATACTTTAGGTGAAGGAATCTCATATATAGCGCCTTGGTTTTTTATGGTTTTTGTGTTTATACTATCTTCTTGTCTGTTCAGTGTCTTTGGGCTTCGTGCACCAACAGCAGACTGGGCAACAACTTTTGCGCTGGCATTTGCTACTTTCGTAATTATGATTTTCATGGGATTTAAACAGCGTAAAGGTAAATACTTGAAAGCTTTTTTCGAGCCAAATGTAATATTTTTTCCGCTGAATTTGATTGGAGAGATAGCTAAACCGATTTCTCTGAGTTTTCGACTCTTTGGGAATATGCTTTCCGGTACGATTATTTTGACACTTTATTATTCACTGACACCGTTATTAGTCCAGATTGGTATTCCTGCATTGCTTCATGCATTTTTTGATGTAATATTCGGGGCATTGCAAACTTATATATTTGTTATTATAAGCCTTATGTATGTTAAAGGCGCAGTGGAATAATTCACTGTAAATTTATTACAAAAAAAGATTGGAGGAACTATTATGCAAGATCCATTAGCATTTGTCATTGGTATAGCGCACATTGCAGCTGCGTTAGCATTACTTAACGGAGTAACCACCACATTCGGGCAGGCAAAAATCGCCGCCCAGGCCATCGAATCTATGGCCAGACAGCCTGAAGCCGCTGATTCGATTCGAAGCACCATGTTTGTCGGCTTGGCTATGGGTGAGACATCCGGTATTTACGGCCTTTTGATTGCCATCATCATGCTCTTTGCCAATCCGCTGGTAGATATTTTACTTAACTACCTTGGTTAAAAGAGTATATAAGACAGGAGAAAGGAGGTCGCAAAAACATTGTATAATGAGATAATGCTTGTGTCTAAGGTTGTACCTGAAGGTCGTGTTTTTGCTATGGATACGCAGACTTTGATCAGCATTGGCATCCAATTGTTTAATGGGATTATTCTGTTTGCAGTATTGGGATTTATTCTTTACAAACCGCTCAAGAATTTTATGCAGAAACGTACAGAAAGGATTCAGAGTCAGATTGACGACACAGATGAGAAAATGGCCGAAGCACAAGAACTTATGGCAAAGTATGACAGAAAAATAAATGATATAGACAAAGAACGTATGAAGGTTCTTGAAGATGCACGGCTTAAAGCTGAAAATGAAAGAAAAATAATTTTAGAAGAAGCCATGAAAGAGGCAGATGAAATTAAAAGACGCTCGTCAGAGAGTGCACTTTCAGATCAGAAACGTCTCCAGGAGGAAGCACGGATTTATATCATTGATCTTGCCTCTCTTATGGCTGAAAAGTATATTGATCAAGCCATTGATCCAAAGACTCAGGATAAGATTTTTGAGGAAACTTTAGCTCAGATGGAGGGTGCGAAATGGCAAGACTAAAAGATCGTTACGCTGTAGAACTTTTGGGACTTTCAGAAGAAAAAGGTACCCTAAAAGAGGATTTAGAACAAGTGATCTTGATGAGGGATACTCTTGAAGATCCCAATGTGCAAGCCTTTCTTATGGATTCACATATACTGGATCCTGTTAAACACAAACTTTTCGCAGATTCATTTTCAGGGAAAATCCCCGAACATCTGCTGAAATTTCTGTATCTTATGATTCATGAGAATCAAGAATCACTGATTATCCCTGTATTAACGGAATATATAGACCGGGCAAACAGGCATCTGGGTAAAATGGAGGCAAAAGTTGTTTCTGCCAAAGCACTTACAGAAGAACAGACTGAATCTATCCGTAATGCATTATCCAGGAAATTAGATATGCCTGTTGAAATCAGGGTTTCAGTTGATCCCGGGTTAATAGGTGGTTTCTATGTCCTTGCAAACGGTCACGTTTTTGATGGTACAGTGAAGTCTGATTTGAATAATATGAAAAGAACACTTAAAGAGAGGTAGTTATGAATGCAAGTTAATACTGATGAAATCAGCAAGATGATAAAACAACAAATTGAGTCTTATTCATCCAGGCTGGATTTTTCTGAAGTCGGTGCAGTCATACAGATCGGGGACGGCATTGCACGGGTATCCGGTTTGGACAGTGCAATGAGCGGCGAGCTCCTGGAGTTTCCTAACGGGATCTACGGTATGGCGCTGAATTTGGATGAAGACAGTATCGGAGTTGTAGTTATGGGCTCTGACGTAGGTATTAAAGAAGGAGATCCTGTTAAATTAACGGGAAGAATGGCTGAAGTTCCGGTAGGAGACAGCCTGTTGGGGCGTGTCATCAATGCTCTTGGCGAACCGCTTGACGACAAGGGTGCGCTTATGGCGGATACTTACCGTAAAATAGAGAGCCCTGCGCCGAGTGTAATTATGCGTCGGGAAGTAAATCAGCCATTACAGACAGGTATTAAAGCAATTGATGCACTTGTGCCGATTGGGAAAGGTCAGAGGGAACTGATTATAGGTGACCGGGAGACAGGAAAGACCGCTATTGGTATTGATACAATTATTAACCAGAAAGGAAAAGATGTCTATTGTGTATATGTTTCAATCGGACAAAAGGTATCAACGGTTGCCCGCATTATCAAAATACTGAATCAGACCGGTGCCATGGACTACACGACAGTGGTTATGGCAAGTGCTGCTGATTCTGCATCCTTGCAGTATATTTCTCCGTACGCAGGCTGTGCAATCGCTGAAGAATGGATGCTGCAGGGAAAGGATGTTCTGATTGTTTACGATGACCTGTCCAAGCATGCGACGGCCTATCGTGCCATAAGCCTGCTTCTGCGCCGTCCGCCCGGACGTGAAGCCTATCCGGGAGATGTTTTTTATCTACATTCAAGGTTACTGGAACGTGCTGCATGTATGAGCAAAGACTATGGCGGAGGAACTTTGACAGCCCTGCCCATTGTAGAGACGCAGGAAGGTGATATCTCTGCCTACATTCCAACGAATATTATATCTATAACAGATGGACAGATTTATCTGGAAGCAGATCTTTTCAACAGCGGTATTCGTCCGGCTATTAATCCAGGCCTGTCCGTTTCAAGAGTCGGCGGTTCAGCTCAGATTCCCGCAATAAAAGAAATGGCAGGTCCACTCCGAATTGAGTTTGCTCAATACAAAGAACTGGCTGCTTTTTCGCAGTTCGGTTCTGATCTTAACCAGGATACACTGGAACGTCTGAATTATGGAGAAAGCATTATGGAGACCCTTAAACAGCCGCAATATAAACCGGTTCCGGTTGAATACCAGGTTTTGATTCTTTATGCCTTGAGCAACAAGCATATGGTAGGAATAAACTTAAGACAAATCCGCAAGTTTCAGAATGACTTCATTGATTATGTAGATAAACATGCTGCTTATATTAAAGAGGAAATCAGGAAAACCGGGAAAGTTTCTGAAGAGCTTAGGAAAGATATCAATGTGATGATCGCTGAGGTCAAAAAAGAGCATGACTACAGTTAGGAGGTATTTATGTGAGTTCGATGAGAAGTATTAAACAAAGAATTACAAATGTCCGTTCTGTAGAACAGATAATTAAGGCCATGGATATGGTTGCTTCCACAAAGCTCCATAAGGCGAGAGCGCAGTTGAACGGGGTTCGCCCCATTTACTATGAACTGAAGCGCATGACAGAAGAACTTAGCAGCACCAACAGTGCAAAATCGCATATTTTTTTTAATGAACGTGAAGTAAAGAATTCTTTGTATATAGTATTGACCAGCGACAGAGGGCTTTCCGGCAGCTATAACACTAATATTGCGTCCAAGGCTCTTGAACATATGAATCAGAAGAAAAATGAAAAAATAATCGTTGTAGGTTCAAAAGGTAACGAATATTTCAAAAGAAAAGGTAAAAATATTCTCTATTCTTTTACTGATGTAGACGATGCACAGGTGTATTACAGCAGCGAAAGAGTTGCAAAACGATTGATTGATGTCTACTTGTCCGGGAAGGTGGATGAAGTTTTTATAGCCTATACTCATTTTGAGTCGGTCTTAAGCTATGTGCCTGTGGTGGAGAAACTGCTGCCTGTGGCTACAAACCCGGCAAAGGACTCAGACTATGACGATAAGAGCTATGAACCGGACATCGACACATTTATTGACCATGTGATTCCGCTGTACCTGCATATGAACTTATTTCGGGCATATTCGGAATCCCATACCAGTGAACAGGCAGCCAGGATGGTCAATATGGATGCGGCCGGAAAGAATGCATCAGATCTCATTGAAGAATTAAATCATATGTATAACCGTAAACGTCAGGCAGATATCACACAGGAGATTAGCGAAATCGTAGGAAGTGTAAATGTTTTGAATAAAGGTGAAATAGATGAAAAATGAAAATATAGGTAAAATAATTCAAATAATAGGTGCAGTTATTGATGTTCGCTTCGAAGGTGAAGTGCCTTCTTTATATAATGCAATCGAAGTACCGTTCAATGAGGCGACAGTGGTATTGGAAGTCCTGCAACATCTTGGAAATCATACGGTGCGATGTATTTCCATGCATCCCACTGACGGACTGACCCGTGGTATGGAAGCCATGGACACGGGGTCTCCGATTATTGTGCCCGTGGGGGAAGAGGTTCTGGGCAGAATGGTAAATGTTCTGGGACATCCGATTGATAACAGACCGGCTATAGAAGCAAAAGAATATGCACCAATTCACAGAGATCCTCCGGGCCTTTCCGAACAGGCTACCAGCCCGGAGATGCTGGAGACCGGTATTAAGGCAATTGATTTGCTTTGCCCTTTCTCCAAGGGCGGTAAGATAGGCTTGTTCGGTGGTGCAGGAGTAGGAAAGACCGTTCTTATCATGGAGCTTATAGAAAGTATTGCCAAGGAACATGGCGGATATTCAGTTTTTGCAGGTGTTGGCGAACGTACCCGTGAGGGCAATGATTTATATTACGATATGAAAAATTCCGGAGTAATTGATAAAACCGCTTTAGTTTTCGGACAGATGAATGAACCTCCGGGAGTAAGGATGAGGGTGGCTCTTTCAGGCCTGACTATGGCTGAGTATTTCCGTGATAAAATGCAGCAGGATGTATTGCTTTTCATTGATAATATTTTCCGTTTTGTGCAGGCAGGTTCAGAAGTATCAGCGTTGCTGGGGCGTACGCCCAGTGCTGTGGGATATCAGCCTACCCTTGCCACGGAGATTGGTTCCCTTCAGGAACGCATTACATCGACCAAGTCCGGTTCAATCACCTCTGTGCAGGCAATTTATGTACCTGCGGATGATTTTACCGATCCGGCGACAGCTACTACATTTGCTCATCTGGATGCGGTGACAGTTTTGTCCAGATCCATTGTTGAACAAGGCATATATCCTGCAGTCGATCCGCTTAACTCCTCATCACGTATTCTGGATGCAAGCATTGTAGGGTTGGAGCATTATCGTGTTGCAAGGGCCGTTCAGAGCATCCTGCAGCGTTATAAAGATCTTCAGGATATTGTTGCGATTCTTGGTATGGATGAACTTTCTGAAGACGAAAAACAAATTGTCAACAGAGCCAGAAAGATCCAGCGCTTTTTGTCACAGCCCTTTTATGTTGCCGAGAAATTCACTTCCATACCCGGGCGTCATGTGCCTATAGATGAAACTATCCGCGGCTTCAAAGAAATTATTGAAGGAGACCATGACGATATACCGGAAGGCTACTTCCTCAATGCAGGAACTATTGATGAAGTCGTGGAAAAATACAAGAACGCAAAAGGGGATTAATATGTCAGAACAACAAACCAATTTTCCAAATGAAAAGAAGATTAACCTTAAAATAACTACTCCCCGTGGACTAAAATTCGTTGAAAAAGCCGATATGCTTATTATGCGTTGCATTGACGGCGATCTCGGTGTACTTCCCGGTCATGCTCCGGTTTCTGTTGTGCTTGGTGATGGTATTCTCCGCATTTTAAATAATGGAGTTGAAAAAAAACTTGCCTTGTTTGGGGGTATTGCCGAAATAGGCAGCAAGGATGTGAATATTTTCAGCACCATCGCCCAGCGTCCGGAAGAAATCGATCTTGAACGCGCCATAGCAGACCGTGAAAAAGCTGAAGCAGCTATGCATGAAGAATCCGAAGATTTACAGGTTCAAAGAGTACAGGTTTTGTTACGCCATTCTATGGTTCGTATTGAAGTCAGCTCACATCTTGGAGAAGCTGATTATTCTAATGACGGTGGCGATGAAATTTTATAGATACTTACCGTTATAATTATAATGTTTCTATACATTACTATGAAAATTTCCGGACGGCTTCATAGAGCTGAAAGTGCAAAACGCTATGGAACAATGAAAAGTTACATTAAATTATTTCAAATTTTTCATAATAAGAACAGATTTTACAGGCTGTACTGTATAATTTGTTCTTATTTATTTTGCCTTATGACATTGCCGTTTACTATTCACAGTCAAAAATTTTCTTATTGAACTATTAGGGCGTTCTGTTTCATAGATTATTTATATTTAATTGCAACCTTTTCTTCATTGTGTCGTCTAAATAGTTGGGAGGAGCATAAGGTGGAGGAAAGTTTATTAATAAGGAGACTGAAAAGAGGAAAAGAAGACGCATATGTGCAAGTAGTCCATGACTGCGGGAACAGGCTTCTGAAAACCTGCTGTCTTATGCTTGGGAGCAGGGAAGAAGCAGAAGATGTGGTTCAGGAAACCTTTATAAAGGTTTTTGAAAATATCGGGCAATTCAAGGGAAATTCGTCATTGTATACATGGATTTATACCATAGCTCTCAACCTGTCCAGAGACAGGCTGAAAAGAAAAAGGAATGTGCTTAGCTTTCAGGATGATCTGGATGAATGGAATGAAGATGACAATGTGGAATCCCATGTAGAAAAAAGCATTGATAGAGAAGTATTAAAAAAAGAGCTTTTCAAATTGCACCCCATGTATATGGAAGTTATGACGTTGTTTTATTTCGAAGAGCTTTCAATAAAGGAAATTTCAGCACTGCTTAATGAAAAGGAAGGGACTGTTAAAAGCAGGCTGTCAAGAGGAAGAAATATATTGAAAGAAAACCTGACTAAAGGGGGTTTATAATGGATAGCCTTGAAAAAGAAATAAAAAAAATAATGAAAGAAGAAACATCAGATATTGTGCTTTCACAAAAAGCCGCAGACAACATACTCAGTCACAGAAAAAAGAACATAAAAGAAAGAATTGACGGATTGTTAAACAGGGAAATAAAGATTCCACTGGCACCTGTAATAATCGGGTTTGCAGCCTTGTTTGCTGTTACATTGATTCCCTGGAACATATTCAATTCTCAAAGCATAAAAATAATTGACATATGTGGCTCACAGGTTATTATCTCTGAAAGCAGAGAGGTGGGAATGAAATGAAAATAAAAATTAAAGTTAGAACTCTGATTTTTTTAATATGTATTTTTGCAATAATATTTATATGGATAGTACCGGCTACGCTTTTAGGAATAGCAGATTATCTTGAAAACAGGAATTCAGATAAGGCAATCATGTTTTATGAGAAATATGCTTCATATCCTACAACATCAGGTATAGAGAGAAAGTTTACCTATGCCGTTAAACTGACAGGAGGTTTTAATAAATACACCATTTTTTCGGACGGATGGGGAGGGTTGAGTGCAAACCCGGAAAATCTGGAGAAGTCAAAGGAACTGTTTACTGAAATAATCCATTCATATTCATATAAAAAATCTGAAAAACAATTTTTTGCAGATTCCTATAAAATGCTTATGGATATTGCAATTGCCACTGGAGATACGGAAATGCTTCATGAGTGGATTTCATTCGGACAGCAATATGAGGATGGGGAAATAAAATATATTTCCCACATATATAATGGATTCCTTCTCCATGTGAATGGAGATAATGAAGCAGCAGAAAAAATAATATCTGAATATGAAGATACCGAATTTGCAGATGTTAAGCTTGATATACTGAAAATGGAGATTGCTTTTTTAAAAGAAAATTACAGTGAGGTTGAGTCGATTTCCAAAAAGATAAATAATATTGAATTGAAAACCAGAAATAAGGTGGTATTCGGTTCATCAAAATATTATGACAGAGGCTTCTGGTTAAACAGATTTGATAAAATAATCAAAGGAAATAATAAGATAAAAGGAACAGTAACCTACAAAGGTGAACCAATGCCCTTTGTAGAAGTTTATATTCAGGAACCAGGAGGTGGAGTTCGCACCAACGGAGACAGCTACGCAGCTATTACGGATGAAAAAGGAGAGTTTCAGACCATAGGATTAAAGGATGGGTTATACAGTGTAGGAATAGGTCTGGATTCCTCACTTCTAAAAGATAAGGAGCTAAGCCGTTCAGGGTATGGATTTATTAATCTTGAGGGTTCAGATGAAAATATGAATTTTGTTTTCAATGATACTATAAGTGTATATTCGCCAAAGCCGGGAGAAAAAATACCAGGAAATGAATTTGGCGTGTCCTGGGAGGAAGTGGAAGGAGCAGCTTATTATACGGTTCAGGCTGTTATTTTTTCAAATCCATATGAGAATGACGGGAACAGTGTCACAATATCCATATCAGACAAGAATGGAAATACAAATTTTACTGTAAACTATGCTGAATTTGACATAAGCAGGATGAATGAAAAATTAACAGGCCTGTCCTATGAAGGAGAGGAAGAAATATTGGGATACGAAGGAGTACTTGGAATCTTTCTGCCGGGAATAAAGTATCCAATTACTGTAAAGGCCTGCGATGAAGATGGAAATGTTATTACCGGAAGCCTTCCCATGCTGACATATTATAAGCTCATACCCAGCATTACCGCTGGAGGCAGTCTTAAAGAAGGGCAAACTCTTATTTTATCGAATAATTATCCTGGAGCAATAAAGTATTATGAAGACATTCTCACAGAAGAACCAACCAATACTGATGCACTTAAGTATCTGACAAGAATATATGGTCTTGGATGGAAAAAGGGTGAAAAAAACATAGAAAGAGCAACAGAACTGGGATTGAAATACGCTGAAATTACGGGAAGTCCACAATTACTTTTTTCGGTTCTTGATACCATGGGCAAAAATGAAATAAAAGAAAACAGGGAGTTGATTTATTCTGCCATAAAAAAAGCTGATGGAAAAATGAGTATGGAAGGCTACAGGCTGTTGGGCAGATGCTATATTGCAGATGAAAACTGGGAATGTGCCAGAGAAGCTTTCATAAAAATAGACGGATATGTACCCTATGAACTGTTTTATCTCAATTTATATTTTGGGGATTATGCAGAAGCAGCGGAAAATCTGAAAAAACTATATACATCAGAAATGACAACCAATAAAATTATAGAATCACTACGAGCTTTAGCAGATGATCCTCCTGAAGACTCCGACAGAGAAGCCCTCAACAGCTTTTTGTTAAAGCTCCTAAGGGGAGTCGAACATACTGAGGGAGAAGCCCTCTATAACCAAACAGCAAGCCAAATTAAAAATCAAAATATAAAGAAAATTTTACATGGAATTTATTTAGAAAAAAACTGGGATGTAACGTATTAGTCAAAACAAATTGTTGTCCTTTTTCATGGTTATAATTATCCCCATGCTTAATAATTAGTCATAAATTAAAAAACATATATTCAAAAATATTTCAAAATGTGCTATAATATTCACATAAACTAGCGTTTGAACGAGACTATTAATAGTTATGAAAGGGGCATATCTATGATGAGAATCGCTGTATGTGATGATGTGAATGCAATATGTACAGAGCTTGAGAATATTATTTTAGACTTTAAAGAACAAGAAGGAATTAAATTAACGGTAGATGTGTTCTATTCCGGAGAAACACTTATAGATTACATGAAACTTGACAATACCTTTGACCTCATTTTTTTAGATATAGAAATGGGTGAAATTAACGGTGTTCAGGTTGGGCGTTATTTAAGAGATGAATTGAAAGACTACATAGTTAAAATAGTGTATATTTCATCTAAGAACGGCTATGACAGGCAACTATTTGATGTACAGCCTTTCAATTTTCTGCCAAAGCCGCTGGACAGAAAAAAGGTTGGAAGCGTTATAAGGCTTGCAATGAAATATTTAGAAATAGAAAACAATATATTTTCATTTAAATCTGATGGTCACACATACAGGCTGCCTGTTAAAGATATAATTTATTTTGAAAACTATGGCAGAAAGATGAAGCTTATTTCTTCCAAAGATACTTATAAGTTTTACGGAACGGTTAATTCTGTAATGGACAAGCTCCCCAAGAGCAGATTTTTTATTCCGGAACGCTCTTACATTGTTAATTATGAAAATGTAGCAAAAATTAAAAAGAATCAGATTGAAATGTGCAACAAAGATCATATTACTATTAGCAAGCAAAGAGCCAAAGCAGTAATGGAATTTCAAATTGCATATGAGGAGGGGAAAAGAAACCTATGAGCTCATATGAAATTACATATGTGGTATCCGCTGTCTTTGGTACCTATGTTATATATAAAATGCTTAAGCTGTTTTTTGATGAGCGGAGTACAAGTAAAAAAATAGAAGTTTTTTCTTATGTTGCTTATTATTTTATTAATTTGCTTATGTTTTTTACTGTAAGAAAGCCAATTGTGCTGATGGCAGCGAATATAACTCTTTTTTTCTGTCTGTCGCTTAATTACCAGGGCTCAATAGTAAAGAAGATCTTATTTTCAATCCTGTCTTATATTATTTTAATGCTTGTAGAAACTCTGGTTGTTATTCTTACTGGGTATTTTGCAATACCTGTTTTCGGATACAGCCAATACGATTCCTCAATTGGACTGATATTTATACGGGTTCTATCCATGCTTATTGTGACAGTGCTTACAAACCTGAAAAACATAAGGAACAATATTCCTGTACCTAATTTTTATTGGTTTAGTTCGATATTTGTTTCTTTGGCATCATTGTATCAATTTGTCAGCTTCTTTGTTCATGGAAGTTTTAGTAAGCTTCAGATAACATTGTTAGTTATTTGCATTTTAGGAACAAATTTTGCCATATTGTTTTTATACGATACATTATATTTTTATTTTTCAGCTAAAACAGAAAAAATCATTTTGGAGAAGCAGAATATGGCATATAAAAAACAATTGGATTTGATGCAGCAGTCGGTAGATTCTGTAAAGATTGTAAGACATGATATCAAAAATCACATGATTTCTTTAAAAAACCTGAATTCCAACAAGGAAGACACAAAATTTAACGAATATGTGGATAACATCATTTCTTCACTCAATGCAAAAACAGTATATTCAAATTCGGAAAACGTGATTATTGACAGTATTTTAAACTATAAGCTACAAACGGTTGCAGACATGGATATGGAATTGGAGGTAGAGGTAGCTGTGCCAAAAAAAATAGAAATACCTGAATATGATATTACAATTATACTCGGTAATCTCATAGACAATGCCATCACAGCGTTAAAGCAATATGACGGAGAAAAACTTTTTTCTGTTAACATCAGCTACAGCAGGGGTAGCCTCCTAATAACCTTAATTAATTCATATAACGGAGAAATAAAAGAGAAAAACGGCAAATTTCTTACCATCAAAAATGATGAAGAAGATCACGGAGTTGGGTTGAAGAGTGTTGAAGAGGCTGTTGAAAGAAATAATGGCTATATGAAAATATCTTACGATGATAAGGAATTTAATGTTTCTGTAATATTACAGGGATAAGCTAACAAATTTACTCAATTTTCTTAATTTCAAAAAATATTGACATTTCGTTACATTAAAACATACATTTCATTACATCATCCGGCACAAGCTTAAATATTTGATATAATGTAATAAAAAACAAGAAAGAAGGTTGGATGCTTATGAAAAAGTATATGTTGAAGTTCTCAAAATGCTTAGCGGCTCTGGCTTTGATGATTACAGCCTTGAATGTTAATACGACCTGCCTGTTTGCCGCTCATCAGCCAAAGTTGCCGTCCGGAGCCAACGGGCTCCGCAAGCTATTGCTAGCCGGTGAAGTTAAAGAGAGAGTATTTAATATAACTGGTATACCTAAGCTATTAAATTATAATGGAAATGTTATTTATTTTGAGTGCAGAGATACTCTTGATAATTATACAGTGTTAAATGTTTCCTTAGAGAAAAATATTGAAGAATCCGCATTTTATCATAAAGGTTTTGCAGCAAACAAGAATTTTGGTAATATATTGAAGATATATTTACAACCAAAAGGCTCTAATGATGTTGTTATTTTGGAGTATTTTAATAGCCCATTAATAGAAGCCTTTCAGTTATCAGATTCAATAACGGGGGAATATGATGAGAATGCTGATCTGAAACTTAAATATTGGTATGGAAGGATTTTACAACCAGTTGAACGTACTCCTGACATATCTCCTCAGGCAGTAGATAACAATATTGGAACTTATCGTTATGAATATAATCATTTAGGTTCAATATACACACATTGCCTTGAAATATCAAGGAGAATAACAACAGGAAATGTAACAAGCGGAGGTTCTTACTTTATCACTAATTTATATATTAATAATAATTATGTTTTAACGGAACTTGGAAATGAAGCATCAGATTTAACATCCTTCTATGAAATTGATGATGTTGCAGTAGAAATGGCTGTTGATGCAGGTGATGGTGTAGATGCTGTAGCTATAGATGGTGATGTTTATACAAGTTCATCTATTGATGTAACAGTTTCCTTTAATGAATTTTCTATTGGAAGTGTTGGTAGTGTTGGAGTTACTTATACTTCAGGAGAAAGAAATTTTGATTTAAACAACGACCTATAGAAGTGTTGTATAATGGTACAGATGAGTACATAAAAGAAGCTAGAGCGGAGTTACCATCTAATACAAAATTGAAAGTGGATGGTAACTACTTCGCTAACACATGGCTAGTCAGAAACTACAATGAATTAAACAATGGTTCACAAACAGCCAAATTTAAATTTTATTACTATATAACTAACTTATGGGATTATATGGATGGCAATTACGGAGCAAAGACTTTTACAGAATCAAAAACATATTATTCTACAAACTAAGTTTAAAAAACTTCATCCTAAGTATTATTTACTTAAGATGAAGTTTTATATTGTTGAAATTAATGTAATTGTATGTTACATTAATTTATATTAAGGGGAGGGTCATATGATTAGGGATATACTGAAAAAATATTATATTTTTATAACTATTATATTGGTAATAATAGTTATTTTTGAGTTTTTCATTATAATTCAAGACAAGAAAGCTGAAAAAAATTATAATAACTTTGTTAGATATAAGGTTTTGGAGTATGGGAGAGATGCCTTAGCTAATACCGCAAGAATACAACGCTGGTTTGAAGCCGCTAAAGTTGAAAATCAGATACTAAATAAAGACTTAGAACAAATCAGATTCTGGTATTATGAAATGTTTAACTATTCTGACGATATCCGTTTGATTTATTATATATATAATGACAGAAATAATAAGGATAGTAACAGCTACCCAATAGATGACCCTCATTATTTTAATTTAATATCATCTGAAATAAATGATATACTTAATAAAGAGTATGATGAAGGCAAAAATATTAATGATTATACAAATATAAGCAATTATAAAGTTCAATTTGATGTAATTATGCGATTTAATTTTTCACTAATGGATATAATGGTTCAACATAATGCTTTGATTAAAAATTCAGAAGGCGAATATTGGCCTAATGAAGAAGTCCATAATAATAATTTAGAAGAAGAATTCAATATTTATTGGAACATATTTATGGAATTTTTTAAAGAGCTAAGATCTTAAAAGACATGGGATGTCAGACGGTGTGATTATAAAAGTTAAGCAACCATATATTGGGAAAAAATCTTGTGCTTAAAGTGTTTTTTAATGGTTTTGGGTAGTTTTGGGGACGGATCTTGAAATTGCTAAATAGAAATTCAAAGGTTCGCCCAGATTTCCCATGCAATTAAAGGCAGCTGATTATGGGGATCCGGATGATTGGGGCATTAATATAGGAAGCTCTTATACATCTAAAGAGTTGATGAGACAAAATTTTAATTTTAAAGGAGCTACTAAAACAGCAAGGTTGCTAGAAAACTACGATTGGGAAGCAAGTGATTATACGGTATACGATTTTGTTAAGAATGATTCAATTGAATTAATTGTTGGAATAATTACCATGTCTTTTGATGATGTTATTGATTTGTTAGGAGATCTTGTAACAATAATAGGTGGTGTTGAAGTTGTCTCAGAAGCTGTTTCAGTTGCAACGTTTAAAGTTGAACAATATTGGAACAAGTATGGGAAGATAGTTGGTGATAGTGATTCTTATTATCATTCTGGCAGAACACGCATTTGGAAGATGGGAAAATTAGAAGGTGAAAATGCTTATGAATCTGAAGTTGAAGATGATTTTAAAAGCGGCGATTTTAACAATAATACAGCTATAATGGAGAGTATTATTGACGCCTATGTAGCTGTGAATTCATATTGAAAGTTTGATTAACTATTAATGTAAGCTTAATAAATTTGTGCTATAATGATAAAATATATTTATTAAGTTTATGGAGGTGGCGACATAAAAGCATTTTACGAAAATTA
>ENA-UOOR01001384-UOOR01001384.1-fermentation-metagenome-genome-assembly--contig:-NODE-1384-length-28818-cov-49.880263_pt1 | contig 28818 bp, 19 predicted proteins | sample MGYA00245780_ERZ724029 | MGnify/ENA primary metagenome ERZ724029 (study PRJEB28704, sample SAMN03018315) | fermentation metagenome | biome: anthropogenic terrestrial biome; feature: soil... | reverse complement strand
AATAAGGTTATATAAATTAAACTGTGTCAGGTTTTATTTTTATAGTTAATTGGGCATCTTTTTCTAATGGATCTGCCGATGGTATCCTTCCACCTGATGCACAATGCAACTCTGAACGATGTTTTTAGGAAACACACTATTATTCGCATCAGAGAAACCGCTTAAATTATCGGTACTGGCGATTAAGATGTCTGGCCCCCGGGGTTGTAAATTTGTCAGGATTGAGAGCCGGAAATTAACGCCTTCGCTCCTGGAAGTGTACATCCCCCCAACAGACCCTTATGCCCGTTGCGATCAACGCCAAGGATATTATGAATGGCCCGGGTAGCCGACCGTTTTTTGTCATCCATTACCTTGTAGTGGATGTCATCCATCTCACGCTCCAATGTAGCATTCAGAAGGTTTTCCAGTAACGGAACAGATGAACCGTCGTTATCTAAAAGAGGCTTGCCGGCTTTTAGCTGCTCCAGCGCCTTGGCTTGAAAGAACTTGTAATCAGAATCATCCACAATGCAAACTGTTGTGTAAAAGTTATAAAAAAATGGATTTATTCTTTGACACAGTTTATTTTACAGTCTGTCTTCAACCTTTATAGCTTTTATGCAAGTAGAATAAACAACAACGGAATCGTAATTCCAATTATAAACTCTATTCCCCCTCGTCCCCACAAACCATTTTTGCCGCGTGGCATTATTAATCCGGTGATAGTAATCACGATGAGCGAGAAAGCAAATATATCGGAGAAAATGGTCCACCCCCTGTGCGGGTTGTAATGCAACCTGTTAAATTGCCTGATAATTGGACGAGGCTTATGTTGTACATAAATGCCATTCCCATTTGTTAAGTCTACTTTTATCGTCGAACCTCCTTTCAGGAATATGGTCATGATCTCATCGTCAGAGAAAGAATGTCTGTTGTAGTTATCCACCTCTTTATATGGTTCAAGAATAGTCAACACTTTTTCTTTTGTAAACTGTTCTTGTAAAAGAGGGTAGGGTCCTTCAATATTAAAATCATACGTATTAATGGTATAATTAGGCTTGAAGTCTCTTTTATGATTCAGCATAAATCCTGAGATGGCATATATTATTATTATACCGGAAAAAAAATACGAAAGATCACGATGAATCACACGTGACCATTTTCTAAGTTTAGACATAAATTTATCACTCATTGTTTTTAAACCTGCAAGTTATTGAAAACTATATTATGGACAATTCATCAAAAACATAGCGAGAAGGAGAGTATTTATCCAAAATAAACAATACATATCTTATATCTACCGCAATAGCTCTTGAAATTTCTTTATCGTATCGATAATCAGACGCTACTCCTTCCCAAATTCTATCAAAATTAAGACCTACCAACTCTCCTTTTCCGTTTATGATCGGCGATCCAGAACTTCCGCTTGTTGTATGGGCATTCGTCAAGAAATTGACTGGCAGCTGATTGTTTTTATCGGAGTACTTCCCATAATCGGCATTGCTGTGCAGGTCTCTGATTTTCTTGGGTATATAAAAATTTGGATCTTCCATGTTATTCAGATATTTAGATAAAACCCCATCCAGTGTAGTAAACGGATCATACCAAAGGCCATCCTGTGCATTAGCACCTGAAACTCTTCCATAACTAATTCTTAGTGAGTTGTTGGCATCAGGATATAGTGTTGAGGCATTATTCATCTGCATATAACCTTCCAGATAGATATCGTTCAACTCTTGGAGACGGGCCTGCAAATCGCCTCTTTGGCGTACAATCCTGTCTACATTAATCATATAGTAGCCTATTGATATAGCATATAACGGATCTTCCTTTATCTCTTTCTGAACATTCCTGTTAGAATCTTCTAAAAATGAAATTACCCTTTCCTTGTTCGTAAAAAGTGAATTTGCAAATATCTCCTGAGACAACTTTTCTACGTCTCCATTGTAGATGGTCAAATAACGAACCATAGCTTCGGGTTTGAACTTATTGGGCATATTTTCGTAATATTTCACCATCATGTTACGAAATATTTTTCTATCTATCTCGTAATCCCAATTGTTGAAAAATTGGTGTGTAAGCCCCATAAGTCTCTTAGCCTCAGCGCTTGCTTTTTTGTCGTCAATTTTTTGTCTTGAATAAATGGCAGCCATTTTTTCAAACTTCCCAATAAAGGGCACTATTTCAGAACCATTTAGTCCGGCTTCGTTAAAATAGTCATAGGCTAAATTATATTCGGCAACTTTTTGATAATGCTCTTCCATCTCTTTAAGAACAGAGCCATACTTTGCAGCTCTTTCAGGGGTACTATTAGCCCATTTATTAAAGAGTTCTTCTTCTTTCTTTTTTACATTCACGAGATCCATTCTGGATACTCCCATAATTTCTCCCTTCCATCTTAGGTAGCTATTGCCAATGGAAGATAATCTTGTTGTATATCTAAATTTCAGGGATGGATTCTCTTCGATTGCATTATTAATAATGTCCAACTTCTCTTTTCTAATGGCAACTTTGTGGGCATTTTGGTTATAAATAATCTTATCAAGGGCAAAAGATGGAACATATTCACGAGTAGAACCGGGAAACCCCATAATCATTACAAAATCCTGATCTTTTACACCTTTGGAAGAAACCGGTAAAAAATGAACAGGCTTATAGGGCCTGTTATTCTTAGAGTAAGATGCAGGCATATTCTTATTGTTGGCATAAACTCTTAAAAGAGCGAAATCCCCTGTATGACGTGGCCATTTATAATTATCTGAATTACCTCCAAATTTTGCAATGGCCATTGGAGGAGCTGCAACCATTCTAACATCTCTGTAAACGGCATACACATTCATGATATATTGACTATTGCCAAAGAGAGACTGCATTCTCACCTCATATTTGGTGCCTTTTGTCTCTCTATCTGCAATTTTTTTCCCATTTTCGTCTATTTTATCTTTTTTCGTGCGTCCTGTAAGCCCGTCAGTACCTTCCAAAATCTCTTCCGTAACATCCACCATGCGTATAAGCTGCTTCACCTGCAGACCTCTGCAAAGAGACTCCTCCGATCTATTATTAGCCCAATAACCATACTTTAGAAAGTCATTTTCCGGAGTGGAAAATCGTTCAATATATGACATCACTACGTGATAGTTCGTGATAATCAAGCCACTGTCGGAGACAAAGCTTGCGGTTCCATAGCTCCTTAAATTTGCTCCCTCACCCATCAATCCTATAACGGCATCTTTGAGGCAAGCCTGGTTTATGCTGTATATCTCTTCAGCGCTCAGTTTTAACCCCATTTTTCTCATTTGAGAAAATTTCTGATTTTTAAGTAGTAACGGTAACCACATGCCTTCATCGGCAATGAGTTGTGTCGGCAATAAAATAGTTGTCAAAACGCATGACAATAATAATCTCCTCATGTTCTATTCCTTTTCAATAATGTTTAGTAAAAAATTATAATTGGGTCGATTTGCACGCTCCCTCTTTGAAGCCCTTTTCAAATTTCTCCTGGTTTTTTCTAATTGTGCAAAAGCAGCTTCTTTAATTATTAATTCTATGCCAAATTTCGGATCATTTTTTTGGCTTGAAACCGCACTTACGCTCTTTAATGTTTGTAAATACGAAATTTGCATATTTTTATCATAAAGAGATCCTTCCCTTGTCATTTTCCATATTAGCTTATCCAAATCTTCAAAATATCTCTCGAGATTTTTGCCGGCCTGTTTATCTTCACTGCCATTCACAATCCGCGGGAGTAAATAGTGAGCCATCAAAGAGGACAACGTTTCTCCTTGTGATTTTAAAATCAACTCTTTTTGAAATCCAAGTATCTGATTGATATCATCTCTTTCCATGTATAATGGATACTCATGCAAATGTCTTACTACAAACTCCAGTGCTTCTTTCTGTTTATTGAGAGACACCGGTACATATTTGTCGGTAACAAAATGTAAAGGTCCCTGATAATTATACACACCTCCAATATAAGAGATTGGCAATGTTATATATCTGCAATATTGCTTGTTCAGAGCTTGATAGCGAGACTCTATCACATCCAAACCGCCTCCCTCCTGAATTGTCCAATCGACAAGACTATCCAATATTATTCGTGTGTTGTTTATTCCACTCTGTGAAGAAGCTATGATGTCATTTCCAAGCGACTCAGGTTGGGATGAAGGGTCGGGAGAAATTGGCGATGTGATGAAGGGAGAGAAAAGATAGAAAGGGTTGTTACCTTTCGATGCAAACAGCGAGTCTAACATCTGTTTCTCATCTTCCGGTGTTTCTGCACCGTGTATATACTTGTATCCGTACTCTATCGACAGAAAATCGAAGGGCCCTAGATGTGGTGGAGTCATTTTCACCCCTCTCTCTAAGTCCCCCGGTTCAGCAACGTGATTAAATCTTGCATAATCCATTACAGATGCTGTGGTACCATAAGTTTGAGTAAACGTTGGAGATCGTAACGAGTCGACCGGGTACGCATAAGAGCCCCTCATGTTGTGCTGCAAGCCCAACATGTGTCCAACCTCATGAGCAATCGAATATCTTATGATCTCTCCGGCAACTTCGGGATCGAAATCAAGAGCACGGGCACGAGGATCTGCAGCCGCTGTTTGCGTAAAGCGCCACATATTGACTAAATTCACCACATCATTCCACCACAGAACTTCTCCATTGATAATTTCTCCACTTCTTGGATCGGTCCAAATTTGGCCTGCAGCATTGGCTTCGTTCAAAGGAAAATATCTGACTACGTTGGTTTTAATATCGTATGGATCAAAGTCGGGATCACTTGGAAACTCTTTGGCTGTTAAAACATCCCTAAAACCTATTTTTTCAAATGCTTTATTCCAATCTTCTATACCCGACTTAATAAAGGGAATCCACTCGGAAGGGAAATAGGGCTCAATATATACAACGATGGGATGAAGAGGTTTCACCAACTTACCGGATGCATGTGCCTCAATATCTTGTTTAGCGGGTTCAATTTTCCATCTTGAAATATAACTCTTTGTCTCAATACCTTTTCCGGATGCGTAATGTTTTTTACTAATAGGTTGGTAACCAATTCTGTCATCGTTAAGGCGAGTCATTAATGGATAGTCGGAAAGTCTCAATAAAAAGTACTGAACAGTTAATGCTAAAGTCTCCCTTCCCCCATTAAATTCATAATAGCTACGAATATTTACATGATCATTATACTCTCGCATAAAAAGGATCTTGCTAAGCTTACTTTCCAGCTTCCCTTTTTTAACATTATCCGGAAGAGGCCAGGCTAGCTGAACCTCTTCCGAAAAATATTTTGTAACATCTACAATTGAAGCATTATCAGATTCATTTCGTTTTTCGATATCAAAAATCATCGAACTCCCAACAATCTCATTTCTTTTAAGAGCCCCGTATATTGGATTTGTAGCATCCACCTCCGAAAATTGTGTTAACTCTTGTATTAACATGTATTTTCCTTCTTTTTTAAAGCGGATAACTACAGGGGGAGTCCTCATTTGTCCCGCCGAGTAAACTTTAGCTTTTGGAGAGCTTATGTCTACTACTCTGGAACCAAATAATATATCCTTACCAAGAAGAGAGTCTGGTATTTCAAACGTATACTTATCTGAACTTTTAACAACCTTTATAAAGGAGTCTTGCTGCCCTTTAAGAAAGAAAGGAGCTAAAACCAGAAAAGAAATGAGAATTGTTTTCTTCAACATAGAATCTGAATAAATTATGATCTCACTATCTTCTTGGATACAATCTGTACTGAACCTTATACATATCCCCATCCTTTTCGATGGCCAACGTCTCTGGCATGTTTTTCATAAAATAAGGTGAAGAGCTTTTATACCAGGCAGTGAAAATTAATTCAGGCTCATCTAAAGTGAAGTCATAAGTTCCTTCAATCTTCACCAATTCAATTACTACAGTTGCAAAAGTAGGATATGTACTTTTGGTGATATCACCTCCTGTTGCTTTTGAATCTATGTGCCAGGGCTTTTGGCCATTGACACCTGTTTCCCAGTCGGCTCTTACAATAAGTTTAGCCGAAAACTTTTGATTGGCAGTGGCAAGTGTTCCTTTTTGAGTTGTCTCTTTCCCTGCAACAAACCTAATAAGTGAATCGGAAGGAGAGAAGTAACGAGCAGTGCTCGCCGACCCGTAATCTGCAATGACAGTATCCGTAGTTGCGAAGTGTAGCATATTCGCCAAACAAAGAGCGTCACCTCCGGCGCTATTTGACATGCAGTCAAAAGCGGCAATAAAAATTTGGTTTTTATGAGTTTTGAGATAGTTTTTCTTTTCGTTATTCTTACTTGAGTTAATTACTATTTTCCCTACCCAGGAACCATCTGTCCCTTTTATAGCCTGATATATTTGGAAACCCGGGTTGCCACTTACTGCTTCTTTCAGAAGAATAGGAGATATATCAACAATAGGATCGGCTACTTTTAATGTAAACGTACCTGTTTCATTATTAACTGCAATAAACTTAGGGTCTGAAGGAGTCAATGTAATCTTTAAATCTTTATCGAATCCTGCCTCATCTTTTTTATTTATTTTGATGTTGAATGTATGTGTAGAAGCATTTTTTGGGATTATAAGTTTGTTAGAGCTACCCTCATTTACCAGGAAATCTTCTCCTATAGTCATCCCCCCTTCAAAATTCAAAACGACTTCTCTGTCTGCAGTAAGAGGTTGATCAATCGCAAGTTTAAATGTTATGTCTTCACCATAAAATGGATTTGTTGTTTCCGGCGTATCAGCTACATCAAAAGAAATAACCGGAAGGACAATTTCTTTCGTGAACTTTATTGTGGTAGCAGATATCAGATCAGGATTAATCACATAATCTATTGATGGAGCAAGATTTATTTTCAACTCTAAATTTTCGTCCCAAATATTTTCATTTAAAATTGTAATTCTTAATTCACCCGATGTTTGCCCCCTGGCTATTACAATCTGTTTTTCAGACATGGTATAATGCTCGTTTTCAATAGCATTCCCCGACAACTGCAATTTTACAGTTAACTCCTGTTGCGCAGGCTCAGAGAGAGTTACCACAACATCATAATGTCCTGCATCGGTATTTACGCTGATAGTTTCAGACTGAAAAGAAACTGACGGTATTGATGTTTTGCCGTGGTCGTCAACTTCGCAAGAAAAAGCGCCCAAGGAAAGTACCAGTAAGATAACAAACTTTCCTAAAATTAATTTCCTAAAATCCCTCATTATTTTATAATTATAAAGTTAATAATCCAATAGCGATACCAATATTATACCATCCAATATTGTCTGTTGCAAAAACGTTTCCACCATACAATTTGGAGTAACCTGTAAGCTTGCTGTTTTTAACGAATTGCAGTGGAAATGTATATAGCAAGCTCCCACTCACATAAAAGGTGTTTAGATTGTGATATTCCAGATCAGAGCGTAGAATACTTTTATAAACCTCTGTTTCTCTGTTAACATTCAGTTTGCTGTCTAAACTCAAACCAGCAACAACTTGTGTTTCAAGAATTAATTTGTTGTATTTGTTATTCCAGAGACGGTACGAGGCATCCATTCCAAACGACAATTTATCGGCTCCATATTCCGATTTTTGCAAATAGTAAATATTTTCAAAAGAGGAATAATTGGCCGATAGGCCTGCGCTCCATTTGTATCCATCGCCACTTTTATCCATGGAATATAATTTCCAGGAAGCATCGACTTCGGCAGTTTTAACAACATATCTATTCTTATATGTGTATATGGTTTCCCATATCTGAGTACTTATCCCCGTCAGAGTATCTCTTTCAGCTATAAGGATTTGTCTGAACTCATCGGCTCCTCCGTCTACTGAAGCAGCCTTTGCCTGAAAGTTGTGTAAATATTTTGATCCTTTTAATAACAGATTGGAATAGATGTTGTATTTATAAGCATTATAGGAGCCCGGGCTCTGTTTTTTGTCGCCCAAGGTCTCTTCTTGATAATACTCTACACCTCCGGAAATCAACCAGTTTAATTGTTCGTTAGAAAAACCGTATTGAATGTCTGCTCCAAGAGCATCACCAGTAAATTGTCTGCTAAATCCTTTGTAGCCTCCTATTCTGCCGACTGCATTTTCTAAACCTGTGAAAGTATAATACTGTAAGTTAGGATCTGTCTGCACTGTAGTTAAACCAGGCATCTTCTCTTTATTGTATCTGTATAAAAGATTAATTCCAAGTTTGTTATTATTATCAATATTATAGACTATTGATGGAATTAATGAATAGTTTAGCAGATAACTTCGGGAACGTGGGTCTTTCTGTCGTGCCATATCGGCCACTTGATAATCTACTAAAAGGCCAAAATTTAATCTCTTATATGGTACTGTATATACTCTCAAGTTAAGTTTATACAGCTGAGTCTCATAATCTCCTTTTATGCTGCTGCCATAAATATAGGGATTGGCGTTATAGGTGTTAAATACATCAGACCAGGCCCTGTCTTTCTCTTTATTCAAATTAAATGAGAAAGAGCCTTTTACAAACACGTAGTCGTTCAATTTATCATAACGCTCCGTGGAGAACTTTAGGCCGTTGTTAGCAGAACCTTCTTGTAGTCGATGATAGTCCCCGCCATTACTATATGTCTCCAAAGTGGCAAAGCTTCCTTTGTCTGTTTTAGCAAAGACCATTCCTGCTGCATTTGAAGTATTTGACCACTGTTGTAAAATCTTCTGAATTTCTCGTTTTTGATATTCCGGATAAGATGCAGTTGAATCTTTCTCGATAGGTAACTTCTCTTTATTCTGAGATGGTAAAGACGCGTTTAATGCCAGAAGAAAAACAATTGTTAAAATAACATTCTTCATAAATTATTTGTTAAGAAGTTGTAGGTGATCGTATTTTTTAGGGGTAGATCCAGTAGTTGTGACAAAGTCGTCCGTACTATTATTCGTATCTTGTAAAACTAATCTGTCCCCATCCATTCCGCTTACTTTTCTTTCAAGCACTTCGTTTGTATATCCACTTATCGAGTTTATATAGCCAAATCCAGCATCAATTATATTGGGAAATCTCTTTAAGTTAACATCCGGTCCTGTTGATGCATTATTCATCAAAGATTCAACGCCATCTAAAACTGTATTTACAGGAACTCTTCTGAAACGTTCGCCAGATGTTTTACCGGGAGCAAAAAATTCCGGCCAATCGAGAATGTTCTCTTCAGTCTCGAAAATAAAAACTGCGTTAGACCCGTTTGATAAGAGATTCAGATATTTGATGGGAGCGGAACTGGAAATAACCGGTAATGCTTTTATCTCCGGATTACCCGTACCATCAATCTCCTTCACTTCAAACTCAGCATCAGAGAGATCCACAGAGTTGGAGGCACTTGTCGTATGGTCGCGCGCACTCCGGGTAGCAATAACTATACTTTTTCCCGGTTCCAAAGGGTATTCATTTCCCTCACCCGGAAAACGACAAATCTGACGTGTATAAATATAATCGGGATTATCCTTTGCAAGGTATGCTGCAGGAGACATAGACTCCGTTAGAGCTAGATACTTGCCATCCAGATAGACCACTTCGTCTGAATTATTGAAAATTTCGACAAATGAATCTGTTCTGTAATTTCTATTGGAGTCGTCTTTCGTTCCAGAAAAGTAAACCTTCGAAATAAGGAGACTCCTCATAATTATCTTTTCAAGATCGATCTTGATGCTTTTGTTTGAAAACACTGGATAGTTGGCCTGGGTGGCTTTCAATAATACCTTAGCCTTATCCTCAACAATCTGATTGTCGTTAATTAACTCGTTGTATTGAGCTCCACTCATTTCCCACGTTGTATTGATCGTGTATTCATCAGGAATAATTTCGGGTATTCTAATTACTCCGTTCTCATCTGTTGTAAACTTGTAGATGTTATATGGACTTGTAAAAACCACCTCCTTGTTTGAATATTTAACCCCCAGGGTAAAATTGTCAGGAAGTTTGAATTCAACAATCATATCTTTTACCTGAACAGGCTCTTCTCTGGAGCATGAAAATAATGACACACATGCTATTATTGCGATAATAATTGTCTTCATGAGTTATAATTATATTTTAATAAATAGTTCCATACCGAATGAAAAGGTTCCCGAATTTCTTTCTACTAATGTTCCGGAAACGTTGCTTGACTGGTATGGTGTATAATAGAATAAGTTGTTTACGAAAAATGAAAATCCAAGTGATTTGGAAATCTCTTTTGTCAGCCTTGCATTAATTAACCATAAGGGTTTTAATATTGTAGCTTCTGTATCCTTAGGGTTTTTTATCTGATCTGCCAGAAGGATGCCTTTAATTTCGTAATTTGGATCGTTAAACATTTGATCCGTAATTTCATGATATGATAAATCTGTATCTAACCAGCCTATTGGCTTTTGATACTGATTGGTAGTTTTGCTGTATGTATACCATATAACCTGGCCATTCATAGATGCTACCATTTTCAACTGGGGGATATTGCAAACACCTCTTAAGACTGTACTAAAACGTCTTTGAATGCTTTTTTGAAGTCCCGTGGGATACTCTAATTTAAAGGGTGGGGTATTTGTACCGCCCTGACCATAAACAGACGATGGTAAAATGCCTACAGGGCTGGAATAATTTGGCCCATTTTGCCAACTCTTGGTTTCCATATAAGCACCGCTTAAGTATATTGATGTTCTTATTGATTTAATCTGTCCAAAGTAAAAGTCAAACTCAATACCTCTGTCTAAACTTGCCTGAGTGTTACCTATCCTGCCTTTAGGAGTAAAAACGGTATCTACCCTTGCCGGATTTTTCCAGTCTACTATTGGTTGCTGCCCGGGTAGGATAATTAAGCCATTATTGGCAGCGTAATAATTGGAGTTATAAACCTGGTAATCTGTATAGTTTCCAAATCCATTTTTCATGTAATCGATGTAGGCAACAACAGAAAAACTCATTTCGTTGGGCAACGTAATATCTGCACCAATCTCAGACTTAGTATTAGTGGCATTTTTGAGCATATTGTTCCGCTCAACCTTTGTAATATATGTTTGATACATTACAAGCTGATTCTGAACCTCGTTTGGAAGATACTTTGCTGTTTCTCTGTCCATATACTTTGCTTCAGGATAGAGATGTGTTAGTCCCGGAGTCTTGGAGTTTTTGCCCCATCCTCCTCTAAGTTCAAGCCAGTCGGTCATCTTCAAAGAAGCGTTAAGCCTTGGTGACAAGGAAGATACTTGCTCTTCAAGCCCCGGTTGAAGCATGTCGAAACGTAAACCTGTCTGAATCTTAAGTGATTTATCATCTGCAAACGTCCAGTTTATGTTATCTTCAAAATAGCCCGATACTTGATTTAAAGATGGAATATCATAATATGGGCGCGGTCTTCCATCGCTATTGGGCCTGAGAGGCATATATGGATCGTCGTTATAAAATCCTCTTGCCTTATTCTCTTCATATCGATACTCCACACCCATATTAAACCGCTGATGAAGTTTTATTTCTTTGAGATTTATAAAAAAGGTGTTGGATAATTTAGAATAAAAGTTTTTTGGTCTTCCCTCTGTTCCTCCGGAAGCTCTGTATGAATTAGTTATATATGGTACAGCAGAATATCCGTTTGTCATAGAAGTAATGACCGGCATGCCACCTCCGGCAGCAACGATTGTGGTGTTTCTCGATTCATTTTTCGTCTGGCTATACCCAAGTGAATAAGATAACGTTCGCATAAGCTTTGCGTTTACGCTTATTTTGCCATTATGGCTAACTCTAAGGGAATTGGATTTTTGAGTTGTCTCGGATCCCTCTATCAATACGTCGGGATCGTCACCTCTAAAGTCGAGAAGATTACTGAAAGAGAGTTTCGTATTTGTGTACCAAATATTTTTAACTGTTCTACTATAAGTTAATCCTCCCGAAATTCTATCAAATGATTCGCTTTTCTTTCTAGGGTCACCCCAAGCCTGAGCGTAATCAATATTTGCATTCATACTTCCACGCTTTTTACCAAAGTTCCATCCTTTGCCCAATGAGGTGTTGAATGTTATAGGATTCACTTTGGTTCTTATCTCATAGGGGGTATATCCGGCTTTTGTGTTAACAATAACAGCGCCCGATGCCAGGTCCCCATATTCAGCGCTTGGAATTCCTCGTATAACTTCTACCGACTCAATGTTATCTGCTCCAATTTGCCTAAGGTCTATTCCGGTTCCGGCCGTAGTTGAAACACCTGTTTTATCGCCAAGGGAAGTATTATCTGAGATGGGAATTCCATCTACTAAAATAGATGTTCCAAATGAGTTGTTTGCGCTGCTTGTATTCAAGGTTCTAATGGTTAATTTTTCGGGAGAGGTAAGATCGCTTACTCCCGACATCAACTGTCCCGGGATTAGCTGCATAATATCCTTTAAGCTGGTTGCCTGGAGATGGTCCATTGCTTGCCTTCCAATTGTGGAGCTAGTAGAGCTTCCTGCGGCGCTAGCTCTTGCGACTACAGTTACTTCGTCTAGTTCCAGCGAAGTTTCCCGTAGGATTACAACCAATTCTTTATCGCTATCAATATTAACCTCTGATGAATAGTTCTCATACCCCATCATCTGAACTTCAACAACAGCTGTCCCGGATGGAAGGTTATTCAGGACAGCAACTCCGTCAGAATTTGCCATTCCATATACACCATAGTCTTTGATGAGTACTAAAGCAGCAACAACCGGTTGTTTGTCTGCCTCATCCGAAATTTTCACCTTCAGTGACCATTTTTGATCTTTTTGAGGTTTATCAACTGCAGGTTTTTTTTCTTTAATGATTAAAATGACATTGTCGTTAATCTCATAAGTATAACCAGACTTACTCAATATTGCTTTTAGTACTGTATCAACATCTGTATTGGTAGCAGAATAGGTGATGCTTTTGATATTGCTAAATCCGTCTCCTGTCGTAAGATAACCAATCCCGGTCAACTTATTGATTTGTTTAAGACACTCTTCCAGTGTTGCGTTTTCTACTTTAAAGCTTTTTATCTTATGATCCTGGGCCTTTACATTATTCGAAAAAGCCAATAAAAATAAAAAAACCAAAAGTAATTGAGATGGTACTCTCTTTCTCATAAAATACGTGTATAATTATTTGTAATACTTAATCTTTATATCCGATTTCAATAATTCTATTTTCTACTTTAAATTCAACTTTAGAAACTTTAGACAGTTGGTCTAAAATAGTATTGAGGTTATCGTTAAGAGGGATCAGACCACTGAATTTTTCATGCTTAGCTCGCTCATCGCAGAACACAACATCAATATCATAACGCCTGCTAAGAATTTTGAATATATCCTTTAAGGGCATCTGGTTTAATCTCAGATTATTATTTACCCAAGAGGTGTATAATTCGGTATCAACTTTTGTAATTTCTATAGTTTCATCACTTTTATTGTAGCGAAACTGCTCACCCGGTGAAACTACAGCGGGCTCCACTTTATTTGAATTGTTGTCTGTGAAGATTGATATTGACCCTGAAACCAGCGTTGTTGCTGCAATATCTTCGTCCTGATAAGAAGAGATGTTAAATTTAGTCCCAAGCACTTTGATGTTGTAATTTTCTGTTTCTGCAATAAAAACTCTATTTGCATCAAGCACGACATCAAAAAAAGCCTCCCCTGAAATCTTCACTCTTCGCTCTCCTTTGCTGAAGCTTACCGGATAATGTATCGAGCTTTCTGCATTTAACCATACCCGTGTGCCATCACTTAAGACTAAAGAGTACGAACGCCCCTTCGGTATAATTAATTCGTTATATTCAACCAACTCTTTTTTTGAAGGTTTTATAAAATCTATTGAAGTCTTCTTTGAGCTACCAGATTCTTTGGTGTACGAAATTTCCTGTTTATTATTATCTATGTCCACACCCAGTAGACTTGCACTGTCGGAAGACAAAGAGTCTATTGAAACCAGCTTCCCACTTGCAAGCCTAAGGCTCACAACACCGGTAGCCGGTTTTATCTCTTTTTGAAGCGCTAAAGTGTCGTAACGATCGTTATTGTTTTTGGGTATAAAAATTAAAAGGGAAGTAATAATCAGTACAGCTGCCACCGATGCTGCCGCATAGATGTATCTGCTGTAATAGCGGAACTTCAGTTTTATCCACGCTGTATTTAAATTAACTTCATTTAGTTTAGAAGCATGTTCAGCATATTCTTTAATGATGGAATCATCTTCAGAAATGCCTGTTGTGTCAGACTCGTCAAGTATTGACTTGCTTATCCTTTCTGCTTCTTCAATTGCTTGTCTATATTTTTCGTTTATCGGAGTCATAATTCTATTTGATTAAAACGTGTAAATTTTAAAAAGGGTGACAATAAACATCACACACATCAAAAAAATGTTTTCGATGTGTGCGCGAGTTACGTGTTGGGTAAGTTTAAAATGATATGTAGGACAGCATTATAACTACAAATGAATTTCCAAAGTTATCTCTTAGTATTTTGTAAGCTCTTTGCTTAGTAGTCTTTACGGTATTCACTGAAATTCTGAGCTCATTAGCGACTTCGGTTACTGAAAGGCCCCTCATGGAAAGATTTAGGACTTTTTGAGCTTGTGGAGATAATGTTGCAATTGCCTGATCCAAAATCCTGAATGCCTCTTCTTTTATTAAATAATCTATTTCATTGGGTATTTCACCTGCTATTTCAATTTCCTCGTAAATTGTTTTATTTTTTCGAAGAAAATCAATACACTTGTTTCTGGTACAAAGGTATAGGAATGATTTAAATGCTATTTCATTCTTAAAAACAGGCTTACCCTTCCAAATACTTAAAAAAACATCTTGCACAATGTCCTCAGCATCAGGTTTACTATTCAGCAACTTCATTGCAAAGAAAAGCTGAGAAGTATAATACTCTTTAAAAATATTTTCAAAAGAGTAATATTTATCTGAAATATAAATATGATACATTGAAATTGAATTGAACGGTCACAAAGATACAAAAATGTTATGTAAAGGATAAAGTATCTTGTTTATTGTGACATTTCATGACTAAAATCTTCTATACTGGAAATAATCTTTATGTGAGATTCATTCAAGCAATGTGTGTTGTCGTTATTGGAAATTGTAACATACCGCTACTGTGCACAAATGCAATTTGTACAAAGCCCTCCTGCAAACCAAGGATTGCAGGAGGGCTTTTCTTTTAATCAGTTCCTTTAGTTCAACTACAAATTATAGCGAGTCAAATCAGATCAAATGTGACGTGATACTAGAAGCGCATAAAGAAATCCCATGTTTCTTTTGCTATCCAATTCACATCAGAGCCGGGATCTTTTACGTTATCGGTATGACCACCCACAAAGGAACCAAACAATACCGGATATTCTTCTGGAAGTCCTTTAAACTCTGTCGTGACATGAGTTGGCGTTGTGGCTATCGGTATTTCCGGCAATTCTTTTAATCCATTATCTTCGATGTGTGTCAACACGCAATACTTGCCACCTTGTTTGAGTTCATCTGAGTTAACATACTTGCAAAGTCCGTCTTCCGTACCTGTTGTGCTATAGAAGGCAAGAGGTTCGTGTTTGTTCTCGGGAAGATAAATGTTCCAGTTGGCGGGAGCATAACAAGCGACAGCACGAAGATCTTTCTGAAAATTTAACGATAACGCGTATGTAATCATTGCGCCAAAACTAAAGCCGCAACAAAATACGCGAGAAGTGTCAATACTCAATTTATCCTTAAACAAATTAAGCATATCGGCAAAGAAGATATGATCCTTGTCATCTCTTCCACGCCAGGGAGAGCGGTCGGTGTATCCCTCGGGTGCTACAAAAATAACAGGAACACCATCTCTTTCGGCATACGTTTTAAGACCATAAAAGTTCTGATCAACCATTGTTTGCATATGCCCCCCCATCATGTGCATGGCGAAAATCAAACGATACGTTTTGTTTTTATCGTAGTCTTTGGGGATGTCAATGGTGTATTGTCGGGAAAGTCCTGCACTTGTGATGGTATACGTTCCGCTCTTAAAATCTCCCAGGTCTTTGCCGTAACCGGCACTGGGAGTTGGCGCATTTTTTAACTTACGGGCATCATCGACTGATTGTGCATTGAGCGCAAAAAAAGAAGCTAAAAGGATAAAGAGGATAACTGTTTTTCTCATTGTTTATTATTTTTAAATGATTCTTGGTTACTTCGTATTACTTTTTACGTTCAGTTTTGTAAATAAAACCTGACACAGTTTAATTTACACAACCACTTTTTTTATTTTACTAATTATCATCTGTCAATTTAAGTAAGCCAGTAGAAGTTCCGAACCATTTATTTCCTTTTGAATCTATCGCAATTGCACGAACAGGGTCAATGTCTAATCCATTAACTTTTGTATAAGTAGTCCATTTTACTCCATCAAAAACAGAGATACCCCATCCATTTGAACCAAACCAAAGGTTTCCTTTAGTGTCCATATTTGCCGAAAGAATAGGAGAATTTGCTACCAACCATTCTGTTTCCGTGCCATGTCTTGTCCAGTTTACGCCATCAAATTCAGATAAACCTCCCCAAGTTCCAAACCACATGTTCCCCTTTTTATCTGTAACTATTGACATTACTCCATTACCAGCGATTCCATTTGTATTATCTGCGTGATAACTATAGTTACTCCAGTTATTATCCGCAAATTTTGAAACACCTCCATTGGTTCCAAACCACTTGTTTCCCTGTTTGTCAATCTCAATCGAAGCAACCAAATTGTCTATTAACCCATCGTTCGTACTGTAAGACGTCCAATTGACTCCATCATATTTAGCCACACCACTAATTGTACCAAACCATTTATTTCCTATTGGATCTATCGCTATCGAGGTGATAATATTGCTTACATTACAATTTAAAAAACCTTCATCATTTTTGTAATAATTCCAGTTTGTTCCATTTAAACTAACAATACCTTCTCCATTTGTTCCAAACCATTTAACTCCCTCTTTATCAATTGTGATAGCCAGAACTTGCGAGCCCCCGAAGGCAGTATAATTTGTCCAATTTGCGCCATCAAATTTAGATACTCCGTAATCAGTACCTATCCAAATATCATCTGAAGCATCAATTGCAATAGCGTGTATATTATTATTTGCTAGTCCATCTTTGGTAGTGTACATTGTCCATTTTAGAGAAGTTGCATCATCTACTTCATTTTTTTCACATGAAAAATTAACCAGTGAAATCAGAACCAGTAAAACAAAGTTTAAAGTTTTCATCATATTGTATTTAAAAATCATGTTTAAACTATCATACGTCTGTTTTGGCTTGCCATTAACGGTTTGGAGCTTTGCTCTCGGTTGGGTTAGCAGGACGTAGTCATGTCAACCTGATGCACCCGTTGAGGCGGACTAATGGACTTCATAGCAGTACGTCAGCCAGACTGACGCAAAGTCCGTGTTGAACTAAGCCCGCATACGCGGGTATCTTTTGACAAAAGTACCTGATTCTTTATATATTCGGACATTTTTTCTGGTAAAAAATGTCCGAATATGAGTAATAAATCAGGTTTCACTTTTCTCGAGCTGGTTCATTAGGACTTGGAACACCTGTTGCGGTGTGGAATGAGTATTTTTAATAGGGGGTAGGTATATGACTGTTCAATATAATAAAAGCAGACAATCAATATGAAACTGATTGCCCGCTTTTGTGTCATTTCATAGTCTTCATCCATTTCGCAATTGTAACTTATTCCTTTTCCGTTTATTTGAAATTTTAAATACGATTCACAGTTGTCAAATGGTCTGTAAACCCATTGATTGTTTATTAAAAAGTCAGTCGAGATTGTTTTTATTGTGATTGTGTCTAATATTAACTTAAATAATTCTTGTCCGAATTTCTTCTCAATTTCTTGTTCTTTATTTTTTTGGGGCAATACTAATTCGGTCTGATTTTTTTCAGAATAATTTGTTTGCTGTTCATTTTGCCTTGCTTGTTGTCCACAAGATGTCAAAAATGTCAGAGCAATTATTGCATGTGTTGTCGTCTTCATAATATTAGACATAACGTGTTACCGCTTGCCGCAGTGGGGGATTTCGAAGTACTTCCCTGTCAACCAACAGAAACTTCGATAGAAGCAATGCACTTGATTTAACCACGTCAGCCCCCATTGCGGCAAGCGGCTGCTAGCGGTTCGGGCTTTTATTAGTCTTTGTCGTTATTATTCAATCTGTCTTTTTCGTTTGTAATGAAGTTGTGTCAGCCCTGTTTCAAATGATTTTGCACTTACAAATTCAAGTTGTTGTTCAGGTCTGTTGTCTTTAAATAGTCGTGTTCCGTTACCCACCAAAATAGGTATAATGGAAATTATAAATTCATCTATCAAGTCGTGCTGTAGAAGTTCATTGATTATTTCTGCTCCACCGTCACAATAAATGTTTTTTCCTTTTTCAGATTTTAGCCGTTGCACTAATTCTGTCAAGTTACCTGAATAGAATGTAGTTCTGCCAACACTTGGTCTTTCAGTTCTGGTTATTACATACACGTCTCGTTGTCCGTTGTCGTAGTGAGAAGAACCAATTTCTTTCAGCACATAATCATAAGTTTTTCTGCCAATAATTAACGTGTCAATGTTTGCCGTAAATTCTGCATAGCCGTAATCTTCCCCTTCTTTTTCAACTACTTTCAGAAAACTCAGGTCGTCATTTGGTTTTGCAATGTAGCCGTCTAAACTTATCGCTATAAAAAGTGATAATTTTCGCATTGTCGTTTTGTTTCTTCTTGTCTATATTATTTTGTGTTGTCGTCTTCCAGCCTAACCGCTAACGGACGGAGGATTTGCAAGGTTGCGCGGGGGGGATATCCACTATCCCTCGTAATCTCGCAAATCCTGTGTTCTACGATGTCGCCGTAAGGTGAGGAGTAGAATGCAGGATGTAATCCTCCGTGTTGTAGCCAGTTATTTTTTTTCAAATATTCCATTCTTGATTTTGTCATCTGAAAATGCTGTTTCAATCTTACATCAATATTTTTCTCCGAACCATAATCATTTATATATCGATTGTAAATATTTTCAGCTAATTTACTTGTTGGTTTTAAATGGTTTTATCGAACTTGTAAACTGTATGTATTGAGGAATGGTTTGATATTTATCAAGCACCCCTATTGCCGTGCATCCTACCCCGGTAGTTTGGTAGTCGAAATTGAATGTTACACCATCCGATTTGATTAGATCATAAGTGTATTTTGCCTTTGACAAATTTTCGGTGCTGTAATGATAGCAATTGAAATTGAATGGTTTAGTTGCCGAAAATTCTATGCCAATGCCATCCTTGTTTGATAGTGTTACCCACTTGTTGTCGGTGCGCAAGCCACAATCCTGAGGTATTAAATAGGGTTCAAACATCGCATCAACTGTCGACTGATAGTTCCCAATACGGTAGCCGGTTTTGCGGTCGGGATAATTCTCCTGCGGCCCACGTCCAAACCATGCTACATTTTGCATTTGGTTATCGAAAACCCATTTTGTTCCGATGCGTGGAAACGACATGGGCATTTTTCCTTTCGGATTAATCGTGTGCTGTAAACTAATTTCACCGTTGGGCGAAATCGTATAAATCATCTCGTTTTCGAAGCCATCCCTGCCTGAATTTCCAAAAAGAGCAGTTTCAAGAATACTGACAATTACATTTTCAGCCTTCTTTTCAACGTGAAATGATTCAAGTTTCGACTTCATTTTATCCAGACCGATGGAGTACCATGCGTTAGCAACCATCCTTCCGTAGCCCTCGGTTCTGGGAGATATACTAACTGCAGGATTGGTCCAGTCGTCCTGTTCGTTTGCCAGAGGGGCACGCCAAACATTGAGTTGCGCTCCCTGTTTCAGCAATTCTGTACCCATGTATTTCATGGAGTACAATTGTCCATTGGCTTTGTTAAAGGTATAATCGAAATTTACGCCGGATACAATTAACTGTTGCTCATTATCTGTCACTTTTAACGGATTGTTCTGGTGCTGTGCCAATTTTTCATTGACTGGAACAATCCATGGCAATTCCAATTGATCCCAACACAGTTCAAAACCCTTGGGCGCCCATCGTGCAGCTTCTTTCGAATGAAAACTAACTGTTACCAAATAGGTTGCACCATCTTTCAGTTGAGGCTTTTGGATCGGAAGAACGTAGACTTTTTTTGCTTCCGGTTCTATATCCACCTCCAATTTTCCGGAAGCTATTGATATTCCGTTTTCTTCCAAATTCCAACGTACTTCAAAGGCATTCGTATTGGTAAAAAAGTTTCGGTTCTGCACTTCAATTTCCATTTTTTCGGCATTGCTCCACTTTACAGAAATGGGTTGAGCCGACTTTTTCATTTGCCACATTTCAGGCTCTACGCGGCGGTCGGGCCAGATGCTACCATAGGTACGTGCTCCAATTCCATAGCTGAAAAACTCGCCTTCTTTTTGCTCCTGTTCAAAATCGAGCCACAAAGCTGCACGATTTTTTAAGTCGGGTTTTGCTACAAATAAATCATTGATTTCAATCGCTTTGGGGAAAATACCCACCTGATCGATAATGGCATCGCATAAATAATTGGATAAATGCTGACCCTGTGTCTCGGCATTCTTGCCCACATTAAGTGGAAAAGGGAAATTGGTAATTTTCCCGGTGACTGGTGTTTCAGCCACCTTTTGGTTGTCGATAAATAGTGAAATCGATTTCCCGTCATAAACGCCTGCCACATGATGCCAGTTTTGTAACCAATCTTTGGGTAATGCACCACTAACAACTGTTTTTTTCGAAGTGTAGATGTAGAAATTGAGCGAGTTGTCACCCATTTGCTGCAAGCCAAATTGATTGTTTCCTTTGGAGAGCAGTACTCCACCCGTTTTCATTAAATCGCGTGGGAAAATCCAAAACGAAACCGTTAATTTATTTCCTGAGATTTCAATATTTCTATCCTGATAAACTTCTACCCACTGATCGTGACCATTCAGATCAATACCTTTTCCATCGTGTCCGGCAACCAGTTTGGCGCGTCCCATGATGTGCGTTGCTACCTTGTTGGGTGAGGAATCGGTCAATTTGCGAACTGGCTCGCGCAAGCCCGGACTCACGAAATCCCAGATTGCTCCGCCCATGATGCGTGGATACTGATAAATCACATCCCAATATTCGTCCAGTCCGCCACCGGCATTTCCGGCAACGGAAAGGTATTCGTCCATAAACGAGGGTCGCGGATCAACACTTTCAGGAACCATTCCCACCCGTGTTTTGAGGTCAAAAGGTGTTGGGTAACGGGGCCCGATAATCTCTTCGCAAGGGTGTGAAAAAGCATTTCCGCCATACATCCAATTACGGGTAGTATCGTATTTCTTTCCTTCATCAATCACGGCACAAATATTCTTCCCTTCGCCACTTTCGTTTCCGGCGCTCCAAAACAGAATACTGGCATGATTTCGGTCTCGCAACACCATTTTGCGAACCCGCTCACGGTACATGGGCTCCCATTCGGGTTTATCACTTAAATATTCAGTGGCATGAGCTTCATCTCCCGCTTCGTCAATAATATACAATCCATATTCGTCGGCCAACTCCAGATACCTTGAAACTGGCGGATAATGTGAAGTTCGCACACAATTGATATTGAATTGCTTTAGTATTTCAAAGTCTTTCCGGATGGTAGCTTCGTCCATCGTATGCCCCAAATCGGGATGTTGCATGTGCGAGTTAATGCCATTTAGTTTGATGGCTTTTCCGTTCAGATAAAAAACCTGATGGCGAATTTCGGTCTCTTTAAAACCAATGCGACCGGCAATTACCTCTTCGGTTTTACCTTCGCTGTTGATTAATTCCAGCGTTAACTGGTAAAGATTGGGTGTTTCGGCGGTCCACTTTAGGGGATTTTTTACCAATGAAGAAACATTGATGATTTGCTTATTATCAGCACTCATTTGAATTGCATCGGAAGTAAAATTCTGAACCAATACATGCTGCGCATTAAACAGCGAAGTGCGAACTTTGTAGTTCTGTTTGTCGGTTTTCGATTGGTTATTTACCGTAATCTGCAAATTCAGTTTTGCGTTCTCATAGTTTTCGTCCAGGTCGGTAGTGGCATGCCAGTCGAAGATATGTACATCCGATTTTGCATACAGCCAAACATCGTCGAATATACCAGCCAGGCGCCAATAGTCCTGACTTTCGAGATATACACCATCTGAATATTTAATTACGTTTACGGCTAGGGTATTTTTTCCTGGTTTCAGGAAACTGGTAACATCATATTCGGCAGGCTCCTGCGCGCCTTCGTTGTATCCAACTTCCTGTCCGTTGATCCAGACAAACGATGCCGAAGCGGTTTTCTCCATGCGCAAAAAAATGCGTTTGCCTTTCCAGTTCGCTGGCAAAGTAAACGATTTGCGATACGAGCCAGTCGGGTTGTATTCGCGGGGAACAAATGGCGGATTGGCGCGAAACGGTTGTGCAACATTTCGAAAAAAAGGATCGCCAAACCCCTGCATTTCCCAGTTGGAGGGAACAGTAATTTCAGACCATTTCTGATCATTAAAGTTTAATGTAAAAAAGTCCTTGGGTGTACCTTCCGGAGTATTGGCAAAATGGAATTTCCACTTTCCATTCAGCGAAAGCACATTTTCTGACTTTGATTGCTGAAGATTTAATGCTTCATCAACCGATTTCAAAGGAATACAAACCGTATGACCTTCAGTCTGGTTGGTTTCAAATACCGCTGTATTTTCGATGAAATCATAAACGTTCGCAAATTTCGATTGCTGTGCTGAGATTGTAAAACTTGCCAGAATGATAAATAAACCAACTATTTTTTTCATGCTCGATTACTTTTTTATTTTTTCGGGAAGATAAACAAAAAAAGGCTTATGCTTTATCAGTTCTGATTCAGAAAATAGCACAAAGGTTTGCGCTCGTAAATTTCAATTGTGAGTCAGAGAAAACAAATCCCTTCTCTTTGAGCTTTTCTTTCAGAAATTTATTTATAGCTTCTATATGTACTTCTTTAGGTTTCATGTCAATATTTAATCTTTGTGTGCTCAGTCTGTATAATTGGCTACAACGGTTTCGGGCTTTGCGTTCGGGCGGGTTGGTGGGACGAAGTCCTTGCAAAACGAGGCGCGCGCGGGCGACGACACTTCGCACACCCACGTCACACCCGCCTGACGCCAAAGCCTAATGTTATGAGCTGGCATTTTTCAATCAATCTTCTCAATCAAATTATTCTTCAGCCACAAAGAATATTGATTTCTTAATGATTTCAAAGTTTTCCAATTTTGTATATTTCCTTCTTTGGACAAAGTAACATTGATAATAGTTAGTTTTGTCTTCTTAGGATTAATATCTTCTAATTGATATTTTACATTTGCAATAGTATCAATTACAATTGAATTTTCACTTTCACGAACTATATTATCTGTTTGGTAATAACTAATAAAGCCATAATTTAATGAATCTCTTTGGTAGAAGTCACAGTTATAACCTAGTTGTTTTATTGAGCTAATAACTGAATCTTTGGGAAGTTTAATGTTGTAAGATTTATCAATAAGAATAGTTCCCTGAGGGGTTTCTTTCCAAATGACAGAAGTTGAGCAAAATGCAAAAAATGCAATTCCTAGCAATGCAAATCTTGAAACAGATTTAATTTTTTCTTTTGTTATCAAAACGTGACTCTCTTTGCGATTTATCAAATAATGACTCAATGGAAGAATTAATAACGCTATATAATCTGAATAATCAATTACTCTATGTATCGATATGAAAGATGTTTGATTAACAAAATCAATTATGGGTGTAAACAGAGGAAGTTTCCAAATAATAAATCCGATTCCCGTAATCAATGAAATAGACTTTCTAAATCGAGGTATAATTGAAGCCACAAACATTGGAAAAATTAATAATCCTGCAAAATCGGATAGTTTTCCTGTTGTCAAATTTCCAAATTCATATTTCAAGTAAAAATCATTTAGTAACAATACTACTAAACCTATAATGAAATAATGATTTAGAATCAATTCTTTTTGTTTCATAATCTACATTTGTTGAAGTTCACGCGCGCTTGCCCATAACGTCTCGGGGCTTTGCGTTCGGGCGGGTTGGCGGGACGAAGTCCTGTCAACCCGAGATGAACGCCTGCGCGGGGCACGAAACTCCGAAAACCACGTTACGCCCGCCTAACGCCAAAGCCGTGTTGTGTGCTGGCTTTCAGTTCGTTTTTATAATAGTTTTATTTTTATTGGAAAAATACAATATACACGAACGGGTTTTCCATTGATTTCTCCCGTTTTCCATTTTGGCATTCTTTTTATAACTCTCATAGCTTCCGCATCAACATATCTTTCAAGTGGTCTAATAATTTCAACTATTTCTATTGAGCCGTCTTTTTCTATAATAAAACCACACAAAATTGTTCCTTGAATAGAACTTTCAGTAGCTTCGGGTGGAAATTGTAAATTTCTCGATATGAATTTAAACATTTCAGCTTCACCCCCTGGAAATTCTGGCGGATTTTCTAAAACTTCACTTATTCTATATATTTTATTATCTGCGATTTTAAATTCAACTGAAATTTCGTTTTTTGGATATTGATCATCCTGTCTCGGAATTGAATAAATTAGTCTTTTACCTTCCATATCAAGAGTGTTGCTTCCACTTGAATGAACGATATTTAATTGATAAATCTTATAAACACTGTCTAATTCGAATTTGTAAACCGTTGGTCCTTCAACATTATTAACAAAATCTATCAAAGGATAATGAATGTTGGTATAAATATAATGGTCAAATTTTTCTTTATTAGAAAAAATATCATTTTCATTGTTTTGTCCGAAGCCATTCCAACAGGTGGTTAACAATAAAAAAATCAATGTCAGTTTAATATAAATTCCTTTATTCATTTCATTTCTTTTATTTGTCTTGGTTTATTAGCTTGCACACAACGGTGGCGGTATGAAACGTAGCGGATTGCGTGGCTGCGAACCTATCCCCCGTTACTGACCTTGCCAGCGGGAATTGAGCTTGCAAATTGCACTGAAACCGCTATGTTTTATGACCGCATGTTAGGCACTGGCATTTTTATATTTTGTATTCATCATTCAAATTTCTAAATTCAACTGGCATTATTAATCCTTCTCCTCTACTTTTTTCTCTATAACTTTCTTCTTCATAAATCATAAACAATAAGTACATTAAAGCCGAACGACTTAGCTTTATCATTTTTAGAGTCTTTTCTACAAACAAGTCCCTATCTATTTCAAATGTTTCTGTTTCTTCTGACCACAAAGGATTAAATGATTCAACTATTTTGAATGACTTGTGTTCGATGTAATTTCTAATATTGGCAATTTCTTTTGCTTGAGGCTCGATGTATGTATCAAACTCTTTTTCATATAAATCTTTACTCAACCAATATAATCCTCTCAAAGCCCAATTGTCAGTTTTTGTAATCGTTTCATGTAATCCTTGATTTTTATCTAAATTTTTAAACCAAATTGTTTTAAAATTTATTCTATTGTTGATTTTCCCTAATTTCAGATATATGTATATAAAGTAAGCAATTTTATCCAAAATTGAGTAGCAAATTTTAAATGTAATCTTCGTTTTTTCTAAGGACAAGGAATAGACAGCATAATCAAGAGTATCCATTAATGTAACCTCCTTATCTGAAAAATGGATACCATTATTAAACAAGGATTCATAAAACAAAAATCTTGCACTTACATATTCTTGTTTTATTTGATTAAACATTAATTGGTAAATAGGTTTCTCATCAACTTTCAAAACCATAGAAGGAGTAAATAGATAATCATTAGCTACAACACTCTGTTTCAAAACATCATTAAGTGGATTTATAAATAACCGATTTTCAACACACCATTCTCTATATTCTATTTCATCCTTCTTCAATCCTTTAAAGTAATCATTGTACTTTTTAAAATCATCCAATATCTCTACAGGATATGCTGTTTCAATATGTTTGGCTAATGAATAAAAAGCATTTTTAGCCTCACTATAGACATCTTTCAATTCGCAAGATTTGAGTAAATCCTTTCGGGCGTATTGCATGAAAATGAATTGATGAGTTGGCTCATAAATCACTTTAGCGTAGTGGAAAAGTCCAAAACCACGATTACCAATAGCCATTCCAAAATTAGAGTTGATTTCTAAGCATAAATTAAAATATTCTTGAGCTTCAACGATTCTACCAATATGGCTAAACAGGTTTCCTAAATTAGTCAGAACTTGACAACTGATAAATTCATCATCATTTTCTTTTAATAATCCAAGTGCTTTTCTATAACAGACTATCTGTTTTTCAATTTCTTCAGATTCAAATTCAAATTTTGTGTCTGGGTACTTAATTCTTTGTACATAAGACCAAGCATTACCCAAAAAATAATAAAATATTGCTTTGTTTCTACTGTCAAAACTGTCAAGTTTAATAGCATCTGCAATCTCAATAGATTTTATTAATCTTTCTAAATCATTTTCTTCTCTTGAAGTTTCAAAAAGTTCTCCAAGTAGTTCAAGAATCTCATTTGGTGATTTTGTATCAAGATTAATTGTTTCCATTGTCAATAGTCATGTTGTGAGGTCTCTTATGCTTGTGCCTAACGGACGGAGGATTTGCGAGGTTGCGGGGGGGGGGGATATCCACTATCCCTCGTAATCTCGCAAATCCTGTGTTCTACGATGTCGCCGTAAGGCGAGGAGTAGAATGCAGGATGTAATCCTCCGTCCGTTCTCCCGACGAGCCGAAGGCGATGTCGGGAGAACGTGTTGTTTACGCAATAAATATACAACTTTCGTAAATATCCGATTTATAACATTCGTGTATATTTAATGATGTGAAGATATTATATGTCTGAAACATAATGATAATGTGCTTGTTATGGTTTTATTGAATCAATTTATATTTTAGTATATACGAATGTTGCATAAAATTAAAAAAGATGATTTAGTCCATTTACTACAAGTCATAAGATGATTTTATACAATAGAACTTTATTTTATGAGCTGTGTAGTCAAGGGTGTAAAAAACTCGATTAAATTCTCTTCCGGATCTCTCAAGTGAACAACTCTCATCCCCCAGTCAGGCAAATCAGTCGGTTCATTAATAAAGTTAACACCTTTTTCTAAAAATACATGATAGGTATCATTCACATTCTTTACTCATAAAATAATCATCATGAATACGCCTATCTGTGGAGCTGTGTTCGTATCCACCGCTGAAAAGTAGATGCAGGACGATACGATGCTAACCTTCTGCAAACCCTATTTTTATAGCGTTTATTGTGTCGTCCTGCATTTATTTAATCCATGTCAATATTTTCCCTTAATACAACTAATCTAAAGGTTTAATGAAATCCATCAATTCTTTGTCGTGGTTATATACAATTCTGCATTCATTATCAAAATACATTGTAGCACCGTTTTCGGCAGTATAAGGCTCCCACGCGGGCAGCACACCCTCTACATTAGGATTACCCGTTTTGATAAAGTTTATCCATGCCGAACTCATTTTGTCGGCCATTTTCCATGCTTCTTCGGTATTACCTGTCCAATCGGGTCTCAGGTCGACGGTGTTGAATGCCAAAGGAATGTCCAGACCATGAAAAGAACCTTTCGATGCATCATCAACACCACTTTTCCATGCCAAGAAATAAGCATACAAGGGAGCGCTTGACTCTAATGCCCTTGCATTGGCGGTGCGTATGGTATATGGCCTGAAAACCTTATCAACAGAAAGAAGATCCTGAGGTGTATAATCAGGATAAGCCTTTGCGAAAAGCTCGATGTATTTGTCGGTATTCTTACCATATTCTTTTGCCAGGCGCTCTTTAGCCTGATCTAAAGTCAGGTCTTTTTCACCATAAAATGTGGGCATCATCTCGTTCAGCGTGGAACCTATCATAAGAGGTATTTCATCAGAAATATCCGCAAATCCGGGGCTGAATGGCTGCTGAAGCAAAACATCTCCATCGGCAGAGGGTACAAAGCCAAACATAGTTTGAGAGCCGGGTTCCCTTGGCCCCGACATTTTGGTGATTGCATCGTTTCCTGCTTTCACAAGATCCAGGTAAGCAATAGTATCCAGTTTTTCAACATCGTTCGGTGTAAGTCCTAAATTTTCAAGAACTGCCAATCCCAGCAGCTGCGATTTTTCTTTATTCATCGTGTTAATAAGAGTTCCACTTTGAATAATTGCCTTATGGAACAAACCTTTTGCGATCGGCATACACATGAGTGTGCCAACTTTACCGCCACCTCCCGATTCGCCCACAATAGTAACATCGGATGGGTTACCCCCAAAATTCTCGATGTTCTTTTGGATCCACTCCAGCGATTTCACGATGTCGAGCATACCAACATTAGCCGATTGAGCATATTTTTCGCCACAAGCCGACAAATCCATAAAGCCAAGAATATTCAAGCGGTGATTTACCGATACGAACACCACATCGCCTTTTTTAGCCAACGCTTCGCCGTAGGTCATGGGATCGTTGCTGGCACCAACGTGAAATCCGCCACCGTGCAACCAGAGCATTACCGGACGTTTTTTGCCATCACTAATCCCTTGTGTCCAAACATTTACACTGAAAAGTTCTTTTTCATTTTGAACGGAATCAGGATACCAGGGTACAACTTGTCTGGCAACCGGACCAAAGTCGTTACATTCAAGAACTCCCTCCCAGGCATCGGGATCTTGTGGAGGCATAAATCTTTCAGCTTTGGCATACGGTATCCCCTTAAAAGCAAATACACTATCGTTATAACTACCGGATATATCGCCAGAGGTGGTTCTAACAACCGGTTCCTGATTCTTGGTTGAATTTGGATTACAACTTGTATAACCAAAAAGGAATGTAATCAA
>ENA-UOOR01001381-UOOR01001381.1-fermentation-metagenome-genome-assembly--contig:-NODE-1381-length-28861-cov-64.543463_pt1 | contig 28861 bp, 33 predicted proteins | sample MGYA00245780_ERZ724029 | MGnify/ENA primary metagenome ERZ724029 (study PRJEB28704, sample SAMN03018315) | fermentation metagenome | biome: anthropogenic terrestrial biome; feature: soil... | reverse complement strand
TACCAGAGGGGAGCAAACAAATGTACTATGAAAGACCTTTTTGGGGTTCAATCATTTTTTAGTCGCCATTACTATTATACAATCTTTACATCCAAGATACACTTTTTGTCTATATGTGCCTAAACATATAAACAAAAAATAATATCTAGGTATAAAGGAGGTCCCCCATTGAAGGTACTGTTATTAAGTCTTAGTTTGTTGCTCGTTTTCTTACCCACTGCAAATGCATTAATTGAACCGGAACAAGCCCCTGATTATTATTCATTTGAATATCAGGCTATATTAGCATCACAATCTGATTCTTTAGTTTCACCAAAATCTTTAAGGGGTTATAGCTTTAAGTTCCTTGATGTTCCTGTCTATAGTCAGCAACTGACCAACTGGTGTGGCCCAGCATCGACGAAAATGGCCATTCATGGGGTAAACGGATCTAGTCCTTCTCAATCCGTTCTCGCTAAAGAAACTAATGCGGATCCTAAGGGGTCATATGTTTACCTGATTGAGAGGTCCTTAAATAAATATATCGCAGGGGAACCATACAAATATTATATAATAAAAGATGTTAACCTAGTTAATAAGAGTGTTCAATCCTTCCAAAACGGGCTGCCAGTGATTTATAGACTAAAAACGAAGAACTTGCCAGGTTATGGGGCACATGATACTACTCATTATGTTGTCGGGACAGGGTACTTTGTTGCTTGGGACGAAACTGGAACCATTAGGAATGATGTCTGGTACAATGACCCTAATGATTACCGCGCAGGATGCCTAGGAGAGCATACTATACCGTTCAGCACCTTAGATAACGCTGTTCGAAGAGCTGGAGACGGTTGGTTCATTCCTGAAAAATAGTGATACTTTGATTCTTTATTAGTTATCTATGAAGGCTGACTTTGAATGACTATTGCTAAGACACAGCTTGTTCGCAGGCTATAAACAAAATGAGACTTCGCGAAGTATAGGAGGGTTCTCTTGAAAAAATTTTTTCTCTTTCTCTTGCTTTCCATTATGTGTATTACCTTGGTGGGATGCTCCAGTACTAGGCCTTTGGTCTTAGAAGTGGTCGACACTCCTTCGGTAGAGTACGAGGAAATTCTCTTTACCTCACTGTATAATACGCTTGATAGCTCGGCGTTGACTGTACTAGGTTTTTGTGAGGACAGTCTATATTTTGCAGAGAACATCTGGGAGGAACAGCCGATAGCGCAAAGTCTTAATAAATATAATATTAGTTCAGGACTTATTGAAACAGTTTTTTCATTTCCTCAGAGTCCGCCTCTTGCCTTAATGTCACTAGTAGTCCAGGACGACGCTCTGTATTTTTCTGCATTTAATAGTAGGACACAGGATCAATATTATATCTATAAATATGATAGTCAGTTAACTTTACTGGCAGAAGGTTATTTAACTCACCCACTCAGCACCCCAGACTTAGTTGAGTACAAAGACAGTTTGTTATTTATTGACGAATATTATTTAGATGATAACTATTATTATCGGGTTAATCAAATAGCTGAAGGTAAGTGCTCAGAGATAATATCAGATCAGTCTTCAGATAGTGACTCCGTTGCCGTCGTTGTGTCCTCTTTAACCGCTAACACGAATTATTTTGCCTATTCTGTTACCACTGCGGATAGCACCCGAGTATATATCGCACAGGATAGCGCTATCTTTAAGGAATTTACCATTGAATTTCGTGTGGGCGAGATAGCCTTTTTGGACGAATATATTCTGATTCCGTATTATGCTGGAGACTTAGAGCACCCTCGAAATATTGAGGAAGGTATAATGTTAATTGAAGTGAATAAGGATACTCGCTACCAACTGGAGGCTTTTAATAACCGTTTGTATGATTTCTGCCCTATCAATGATAGCACTGTCTTTGCTGATATATATACGGACTTAAGCAATTCGAAAGAAAACTACGTGCCTTATCTACTCAGTGCTGAGGAGGGAACATTATATGCGGCAAAACTGGATAAAAGCAAATTGCCTAATCAGCCTGTTTTCGCTGCAAGGCTAGACGATACTGAGTTCCTAATGTTTAATTGGTCTCTTGTGAACGATCAATTACAAGCGGTACGGGTTAGAGTTAAATGGCAGAATTGACAAATTGTATCCTCTGAAATAGCATCTTTCAATACTAACATGCTCCCCTTTGGGTAAACACCTGAATTAACAATAATTCAGGACTACGCAAAGGGGGGTTTTCAGTAAGAAACAATTAGCTACCTGACCACCCTAGGGCTTTCTCACATCAGGGACAATCTCTACCAGTTGTTGCCGGATATAACCGGCGGAGAAGTTTCTTACCTGCAATTTCTACACAGTCTCGCCAAAGAAGAGATTACAGCTAGGGAGAAAAGGTCCAGGGACCGCCGTTTGAATTCGGCAGACTTCCCCTACATCCGGACCCCTGACGACTATGACTATAGCTTCAACAACTCGGTATCTAAACGCCAAATTACTCAGCTATTAGACTTGTCCTGGGTTGAAGCTGCCTACAACATAGGATTTCTTGGCCCCTCAGGTGTAGGGAAGACACACCTTGCTGTCACTCTTGGAATCCACGCGTGGAACCTTCTCGATCACCTGTGGACCTTAGTAATATTGTTTTTACCGTCCATTATCTCTTTACCAAGGGGATTATCAATTGTTTTTACGCTTATCATCGGTGTAGCTTTTGCTTTTATATTGATAAATGTAACGTTCCATCCATGGAAAAAGAATTTGGGTAATTAGAGAATAAAGTAGCCATCCTCTATTTGCGCAGTAAAAACCCCGATATTTAGGGTTTTACTGTGCGTATGCTGTGTGTATTTTTGACATGGATCCTTGATACTCGAATTCATATAAGCCTCCAAGGCCCCCACTGCAAAAAACTCGGATTAAAGGGGGAAAGCAATTCCACATTGCTGCGGGACTTACACGTGCCTATTGAAACCATTTTGCATTCAATTTTTTACTCTCAAGGCGCGTTGCTGGACGAATTAAAGGCAATTATTGTATTCGCTAAAGAGGATAGACGCAAAAAATACCGGGAAATACGTGCCAGAAGGATCTTCCAGTTTTTATGACGACGATTCAAAATGTCGATGTCCTGGTAACTTGGATGCGGATTTTTCGGTCGTAGAAATCGAAGGCCAGAGATATTGACGCCGTCCGCGTCGTATCTGCTTTGTGGGGCTATCTCGCCCGTAGCGTGATAACAATTTGATAACAAAAACAATGTAAACCAAAATAATAGAGAGAAATTAGCCCAAATAAAACCCTAGAGCAGGTGAAAAATACCTCGAAACACCTGGTATTTATACCGGATTATTGAGTGGGAGTAAGAGCAAGAAACCAAAAAACCCCGTATTAGCGGGGTTTTTTGGGTGTTAAGGCTAAGATTGGTCACAGAATGATAACATTCTATTATTTTGAGGGAACAATGACATTATGAGCGTTCAGCCTGACGAATACCTCGCCGTTGGCATAACGTGGGGCGGTGGAGTAGGTGTGTTTCCCGTCATTTAATGTGAACTTAGCGTAGCTGTTAGTGCGTACTTTCTTAATTTCGGACTCATCGTAGGTTACGGCGGGAAGAGGGCGTAAGGCTTTTAGGTCCTCAGCGAAAAGTTCCCAAATCTGCAATTGCTTCTTGTAATGAGGTCTTTGCATATTTTGATCGCACTCTTCCAACAGTTGGCGCAGTATACACTACATATGCCATCCCTATTATGCTCAGTATTTAATGAGTCCCGACCCTTCTTTTTCTTTAGGCATACAATCCCTCCCGAACAAAGATGACATCGCGGTCATTATAATCACTGGTAATGGAAAAGCAGTCAATAAATGCGAATCTGTCGCTTATCTGTTATGGGTTGTTAACATCTCCAACATAACAAAATCCCCTAACTCAGTTAGGGGAAACCTAAAATGATGCGATGGGATTCGTAGCTACTTATAAGTCACGTTTATTAAACACTACTAGAGCCAAAGACACCACAACGCCAATATAAGTGAGCTGCCACAACCAAGCACCACCGGGGAAAAACGGATGAACTATATACTGAGATAACGCTGAGGCTCGTGCCAAACATGGCGAATAGACTACCCTGATTGGTGCTAGTGTTGCCAACAGTCGTCTAATAGGAGTACTGAAATTATAATAACTACCCACAACAAACGGTATCATCTGATAAGCAGAAAGATTGAATATAGTTAAGGCCGCTAAACCTCCTATAATACCACTTATCATAGATCCAATACTTGCTGCTGCAGAAGTTACTGTTAGTAGGACGATCATATTCACAAGTATAGTACCCATTACAGCAGCAAAGTCAGGAAATACAGTTTTTATTTTTAAAGTGTATGCAAGGACCCAGTAATTAAGCACTACGATGCCAAAAATAATGAGTGTTACTATTACAAGTGACACCCAATTTGCAAACAGGTAGCGGGTGCGCCGAGGGTTTCCAGTTAACGTAACGTAAATTTGGCCACTTGCCTTTTCGTTAGCAAGTATTTGGCACCCAAGGAATATTGGTATTAACAACCCCCAAGTTTGAAATATAATGTCGAAGTTATTAATTAAAAGAGTATAGCGAAGCGTTTCATTTAGCCCTTGTGCGTCTAAACGGGGTTGTAAGAGCCCTGAGTTAACGAGGATTTCAAAGTTAAGTAAAAGAACCAGGCAAAGGATAACAGCCAAAAATAAACGATTACCAAATACTTCTGTTAGCTTGGCGTTTATCACTCTAATCATACCGGCAATCCCTCCTTAACCTGCTGAGATACGACATCTAGATACCAATCTTCCAAGTTTGTATTGCTATAGTTTATATTTGCTACTGTTAATACTTTCCCATTGATCTCCAGGGTTGACCCCTTGTGCAGTAGATAATCATGAGCGAAGTTATCCTCTTCCCTAAGGGAAATTGATAATTGTCCAAACGATTTTAAACTCCTCAGATTAGTTTCAGCTACTATCTTCCCCTGCAACAGTATGCCGGCATTTTGGGCCACCCGCTCAATATCTGACAACAGGTGCGATGTAATTAATACTGTTGTCCCTTCGTTTAGCATGTCTAGTATCATATGTAACACTATACGACGAGCAACTGGGTCAAGCCCATCAGTGGGCTCATCCAGTATTAATAGTTGTGGCTGATGCATTACCGCCTGTAAAAAAGCTAACTTTCTCGTCATTCCCTTGGAAAATTGATAAAGGGGCGTATTTAACCATGGCGTAAGGCCAAGTTGCTCAGCAGTAGCAATTGTAGTTTTTTTAAGAATAGAGAACTTGATTCCCCTTAATTTTGCTTGCAGTTCTAGATAGCCCAAAGAAGTCAGTAATGGAGAAAAAGTCAGCCTTTCAGGTAGGTATCCTACCCTTTGTTTTGCCAGCGCCTCCATGAAAGGTAATCCGAAAAAAGTTACTTTCCCACTATGACGATAGAATCCTAAGATGCTCTTTATCAGAGTGGTCTTCCCTGCTCCATTTGGACCTATAATAGCGTATGCCTTCCCCGGAGCAATCTCTAGGCTTATACCCTGTAATACACTATGCTTGCCAAAACGCTTTGACAAATGTTCTAGAACTAGACTCAATGTCCCCACTCCTTAAAAAAATCTGCAGTTTCTTCGGAATATGGATCAACTCCACCTAAGATTATCGGAGCATTGCAGGCAACTATAAACTGTTCACCAGTCTCATTACTAAGTTTTAGCTCCGGGTGAAAGTATATTACGGAAGGAATTGGACGATTGCTTTTTTCTATACTGATTACCAGCGTGGCATAGTATTCATTCGGAGCAAAAACAATTGGTAGTGGTAAACCTTGTTTCCATCTCTTACTGGCCTCAATGATATCACCACATTCATTTAGGGATTGTATAAAGGCCTCACTATCTACTAAACATGCAGATGAATCAATGCCTTTAAAAAACGGAGATCTCAAGTCGATGGCGGTTATTATATAATCCTGTGGTACGTTAATGTTAGCAAAAAGATCTAACATCAACCCTTTAGAGGAAGTAGCCCCGGTAGTTAAGTAATAAGTGTTATATATGTCCCAGAACATACCACTCCGGTCTATCATTTCCTCAATCGAAGAATCTTGTCGAGGCTGTAATTGTAATTCACCGAAAGGGAAGTGTTTTGTAGATTGATTTGCAAAACTAAATTCAATATCTGTAACAGTTAGATTTTCGTTTGGGACAACAATGTCTAAAGATAGTGATCGCATATAAGCTACAGGATTACCTACCTGCTTTCCGCTAATTATCAGAGTTACCCGCCAGTCTAAAACTTCAACCTCTCCATTCTGACCCCAAAGTCGCACTGCAACAATGTTCTCTTCAGCACCAAATAGGCTTGGAACAATTGAATCTAATATATACGTCTCTAGGGTAATAGTAGTTGTTGGGGGAAACTGAGATAGGCCATAAACAGGAACAATAGCCTGTTTACCCCAATTTTTAGAATCTTCCCCCTGGGTTAATAGCAAAAACAAACTTGACCCAACTATTATTGTCAGTATCAAAATAATACCCAAAATAACTCGGGATCTCAAATAACACCCACCCCTTTTAAAAGATTGGGGCGGTTACCCGCCCCAAAGATAAACTAGTGATCTATATATCTTACAAGTGTCTTACTTTGGTATGTTCCCTGTGTGCATGTTCCAGAAACAGATGTGCTACTTTTGAGCCTGCCCAATACCCAGTAATTCTCTGTTCCAGTGGGCTTGCTCCTCTTCGAGCCTGCTTTACAGTTATAGATTGACCATGGTGGAATAGAGAACGTAGCTTTCCAAGATACCTCTGTGCTCGTGCCCCATTCAGTCTCAAGCCCAAATTCTAACTCGGCTGCGAGTCCTTTGAGTGTAACATCTACGTGGGCGGTAGTTGATGAACTTTTGGTACGAGTAGTCCAAAATTCAGCTTCATCGGGTAAGTCACTCGCATTTTCCGCATCGTGATTAAAAGATAAGGAGGGCGTAAGGGTATCAACCTTACCAGGAACAAATTCATAGCCGGTTAAATCTTCATACATTGGTGTAACAGATCTTCCAAGAGCATAACTAGGGAACAAAATCATAATAACTAACACAGCGACTATTGATTTTGAAAAGGTTTTCACTGCATTCTCACCTCCTTAATTTAACAAATTGTATTTCAAGTGGCGATAGTATTGATAGTATACAACCCCATGATTTATCTGTCAAGCGTAATATTACAGATAACTAGCCTAGTTAGAAAATGTTGACCTGTTCCCAGTTTATCGGACACACAAGAGTGAGGCACTGTAGCCCAAAATAAAGCTTCATTACTTTCGGATATACTCGGAAGAGGTTGGCGCCATAGCTCCTTTCCAGTAGACGTATCTAAATGCTCTAGATTAGTTCCCATTGTCAGGTAACCGGGAGATACTAGGGTTCCATATAGGCGACAGCGAGTCGAGACCGTAGAATGGTCAGAAAAAGTTACAATAATCTGGTAAGTTTCGGGTGGATTATGTATACTGATTATTAGTTGTATCATCTAGGGGGGGGTAAGTGTGCGTTCTATTGTATTGGTTTCGTCTATCTTACTTTTTGTGCTGATTCCTAATGTGGTAACCTACTTGCGGACACCTTGAAGATGGACAATAATTAAAGATATGTCAGGGAGGTGTCGGCATGGCGAAATATTTCGATAGGGATACGAAGGTAGCTTATGTAGAGCAGATTAATTCCGGGAAAATGACAGTCACAGAAGTAGTTAATGAGTTGGGATGTTCTAGGTCAGCGATTTACTCTTGGATGAGGAAGTTAGCCGATGACGGGGAACATGGTCTTCCGGGTAGCGGGCATATGAAGCCTGATCTGGAATACCAGAGGAACCTCGAAAGAGAGAACAGGCAACTGAAGAATGAGGTTGAATTCTTAAAAAAAGCGGCAGCGTACTTTGCCGGAGACCAGAGGAAAGGTACGCGATGATTAAGAAAGAGCATGGCAATTTGGTCAGCATCAAGCGGGCCTGCGAATTGTGCAAGGTATCGCGCAGCGAGTATTACAGATGGTTCAGAAGGCCAGAAAAAAGAAGTGTTGATGTCCTGGGGCAAAAGGTTAAGCGAATATTCCAGAAGAGCCGAAAAACGTACGGTACACGTCGGATTAAGAAGCAGTTGGCAGTTGAAGGGGTAGTAGCCAGTCGTCAAAGAATCAGTCATAAGATGGCGGAACAAGGTCTTGTAGCTAAGGCCCGCCGGAAGACTCGTGCCACCACGGACTCAAACCACGATCATCCGGTAGCACCGAATCTACTGGCAGACAATTTTCTGTGCACGCTCCGAATAAGGTATGGGTTACGGATATTACATATCTTGCAACGAGCGAAGGCTGGTTATATCTTGCAATCGTTCTTGACTTATATAGCAGGAAGATAGTTGGCTGGAGCATCCGTAAGCGCATGACCAAAGAACTGGTTATTGATACACTTGAGGGCGCTATTAAGAGACGTAATCCCGCCCCTGGCCTTATTTGCCACTCGGACCGTGGCAGTCAATACTGTAGCCATGCTTATCAGGAATTGCTTCAGAAGCACGGTTTCCTATGTAGTATGAGCCGCAAAGGTGAGTGTCAGGATAATGCCTGTGCGGAAACTTTTTTTCATAGTATGAAGGTCGAATGGATATATGGAGAACCGTTGAAAACTAGATATCAGATGAAATAAGCCATTAGGGAATACATCGAGGATTTTTACAATAGGCAGAGACTGCATTCAAATAATGGATATCTCTCCCCTAGTGAATTCGAAAGAGTAAATCAGTCCAGCTTCTTATTGTCCGCTTAGGCTTGACCAGATCAGATTTGTCTGATGTGCTCCTTAATATTGCAGGAATTTACCTAGGGCTAAATATTGGAGTATATTTTGCGCAAGAAGCTCGGCCTGAGGGAAGGTGACAAGGTTATCTTCATTGAAAAAGGCGATAATATTATTTTCGCCAACGCTGCTAAGGTCGCTTTCAGGAATATGCAGAATGCATTTGAGAGCGAGGCGGAAAAGCTTGGCTTGAAAGATGAACGGGATGTCGTGGATTTGGTGGATGAGGTTCGCAAGGAAATGTGGAATAAGCGATATGCGGATAATGATTGATACCAATGTCCTGGTTTCCATTTTTTTTCCATTTACTAAAATGTCTCGTTTAGTTGATGTAATTATGGAGCGGCACACGATTGTCCTGCCGTCCTATGTGTTGGACGAATTAAAGACAGTCATCAAACGGAAGTTCTCGGAGAAATTCGATTTACTAGATCGATTTATCCAGGAACTTCCGTTTTCTCTGATCAATTGGTTCAGATGGGAGGTGCTTTTACGGGTAGATTTTTCTTTCTTTCCCAATTACAATGATTGTGAAAGATAATATTTAAGATAAACTAAATCAAATATGGAGGGATTTGCATGGATAACGTTTGTGAAGAATGTAGAAGCAAAAAAATAGCCGAAGGTAGTTTGCTAAATATGTCGGGACCAGTCGGGTTTTATCCAGAAGGTGAAGAGTCAAAGATTAAAGCAAAATATTCAATTGTTAAATGCAAAGCATGCAAAGATTGTGGCCATATTTTTGACTTAAGATTGGTAAATTCATCAAACATTTAAGTTAGACGGTAAAAAAAAGCCGGTGATGTTGTCACCGCATTTTATGTTTGCAATTAGATGTATTAGCAATCAACCGCAGAGGCGTAACTGGGGGGGAGTCGACGTTTGAAAAGAATGCCGAGAAAGAATGTCATGCTCGATCTAGTAATTGCCGGGACTGAAGTATCTGTAGAAAAAAAGAAGATAAAAAACATGTATATCCGCGTTACTCCGCCTGATGGCCAGGTAAGATTAACAGCTCCCCTCTCGGTATCAGAAGATGCTATGCGCATGTTTGTATCTTCCCACATCCGGTGGATCAAAAAGCATCAGCAGAGATTTGCCCATCAGCCAGTGCCAGCCGAGGGGAAATATGTTACCGGGGAAAGCTACTTGATATGGGGGCAAAGCTATCCCTTAGAGGTCGTCTATAGCAATGGGAAAAATGCAGTTTATTTTAGCGGACAGAAAATTGTACTCCATGTGAGTAAAGATAGCACCCCACAACAACGGACGACTGTTATGAATGAATGGTATAGAGAAATATTAAAGGCAGCTATTCCTCCTGTGCTGGCAAAGTGCGAAAAGGTCGTAGGTGTTAAAGCACTGGAATGGCGGGTTAAGAAGATGCGCACCCGGTGGGGAACTTGTAATATTCAAAAAAGAAGAGTTTGGCTTAACTTGCATCTGGTCAAGAAGGCGCCTGAATGCCTAGAGTATGTCATCATTCATGAGTTGGTACATTTGCTGGAGAAAGGTCACAACGACATATTCAAAGCATATATGGATAGGTTTTATCCCGATTGGCGAAGGGTAAAATACCAGTTAAATAACCAGTTGCTTGACTAGAATGAATATCATTTAGGAGTTGCTTGCCATAGCTCTAAGCCTTATCACCGCTCATTTTACCTTGAAAGGCGATCACTGCCAGTACAAAAACCGCAACGGTATAGGCCAATACCACAAGCAGGTGCGGAATACTGCCCCGGCTCGTTCACTGTATTGGAGGACGGAAGGCTCTGGACGCGCTGGGGCTTTACCGACCCGGACGCTACAGCACTTTGGTTTTTGAGAGCGGTCTGCAAGATTGTGCGAGTCAATGAGGAGGGGTAGCCTATGGAGATCCATAACTATGCCGACTTTGCCGCTGCTCTCCTAGCCAGACCGGAATGTTTATCACTATGTGCGGGCGGCAACAAAAGCGCTCCAAGCTGGGCAAGGAATACGGCTGGTCGTCCACCGTGTTTTGCACCACCGAGCGGTTTTGGGGCAGCGCCGATTGTATGAGCAAACAGCAAAAATTAGCGAGCGGGAGGCGGTGCAGCGGATAACCGAGGGGTGATGCTATGAAGCGGTCGTGATGGTGCAATCATTGAACATCCGTTGGGCGAATGCTTTTTCAGTTCCTATATGTTTGGACTGATTGACCGGTTTGGCGCATAACTCAAAGTTTAGCAATTTAATAAGCCAAATGATTTTGGATAGGTTTCTATCTCTAATGCTTTACAAAGTTCCATAGCCCATTCTCTGTAACCGTATGCGACAGAGGTGATAATATTATCTTCGCCAACGCTGCTAAGGTCGCTTTATCCAAACTTCCATAGCGACATCGGGGACGGTGTCGCTGCGGGGCTCAATATTCTCATTAAGCCAGGCCTACATTTCAGCCGATACAAAAAAATTGCCAGTTGTAGACAACTGGTATAAGCTATAAAAAGAATATTTGAAGTTATCTACCTGGTGACAAATGTATCAGCTATTTCTGCTAGAATTTCGCCCTTTTCCAGCATACAGCAATAATTGTGAGCGAACAACCACCTGATTTTTTCAGCTATATATTGGGGGTTGTTTTTGTTATGTAATATTACCTGGTCTTAAATGGACCCAGGTTATTTAATTTAGTGATGTGGAAGGCAATGTCCCCTGGGTCAGTTGTAGGGGCGTCTCCCCGCCCGGCTGATTTTATAGCCGCATCTAAAATGCAATTTGCTCATTTGTCATATATTGTTGAAAAAAGGCCCACGATTGTTCTGTGGCGAATAGAAGGAATATTGTTATCAATGTAGAACCAAAATGGTGAGTCCGAAAATATGGTTCTATCCCGTTGTGTTTTCCGGTTCAGGTAGGATAGATATCCTGTCACCTTACTTATGCTCATGTTTGAGGAATAAAGGTACGCGCGCCTTTAGATAAAATGAAGATTGAATAAGGAGGTAAGCATGTCCAGGAAACTGACAAAAAAACTGCTGGCTGTAATTATTGGCTTATGTGTTTGTATAAGCTTCTTTCCGAGCCCAGCTAGGGCAGCGATGACCTATTACAATTCCTACACCTGGAAGGGCGGCTTTTTGTGGCTGAAGACCTACACCGGCAAAGTTTACCGTGACTCCAATTGGTTTTCTGTTTTTTGGGGTAATGCTAGTGTTTCGACGGGTTTTGATTACAAAGATAACGTTGGCGTTACCTTATCTCAAACTAGGAGCTTTACCATCGGTAAGCAGACAAAAAATACTCTATCCGCAGGTGTAGATTTCAGTGGCTGGGGGGTTCCAGTCAAAGTGGGCGGTTCGATCGAGACCACCAATTCTTATACCTGGGGAATATCTAATACTTCAGTAAGGACTGTTCCAGATTCGGCACCAAGGGGTTACTACTCCTACAATGTTTGCATCAATACGTACAAGATAAAGATCAACAAATACGAGGGGAGCACCTATTTGAGTTCACTGACATTTTCTGCTCCCCGCAGCGAACCCTATCGCTCAATTGTGTACAATCCTAATAACGCAGACTATAGTGGGGTAATTCGCTACTAGGCCTGTGTTTGCCCAGTTCCGATAATAACCACAGGAAATTACGGGTCATTGGCTCTTCCATCTTTAGCAAGAAGGCCGGGCTGGTGACCCGGATTCTTACTTAGTACTATTGTAATTAAGAGATAGAATGGAGGGATGAATTTGAAAAAGCTGGGCGCAAAAGTCTTATTACTGCTTTTTATTCTGGTCACAGTATGCTCATGTGCTGGAGGAGAAGCAAAAGAAGATTTCTACTCCAATGCCAGTGAACTGCTGGTTAACTCCGCCAGTGAAGGGGTGCTTTCTTTTGGTTTTACCCTTTTTACGAAAACCAAGATTTACAAGGTAGAATGTATTGGCCTTGATGGCCCAGGGATAAACTACCAAGATTACAATGTAGAGGTCCTTGACAATAATGTTGACCAGCTAAATGAATATCGCTACAAAGGATTGTATGTTCAGACATTGTTAATAACGATTACACCACGGGTTTCGATTGAAAAATGCAATATCACTCGGATACATCTAAATGTAGATGGAGAAAAGCACAAGGTCGATTTCCCTCATCCACTTATCCATGATTTTACCTATGGCAATTTCTTTACCGAAGAGTTGAGGATTGCAATAATTCCCAATGAATTCCCTAGCAGTTTTATCAATGATTCTGAGCAGCAATTGACATATATGTTTACTGCTACTGAGGATGTTGTCCTAGAAGAAATTGCTTGTACAGATTTCCTCGAGTTAACAGACTTCCTGATTAGGGAGAACGGTGTCCTTGTCGGGGACAGCGCATTTCCTGTTTCCTTTTCTGCGGGTTCAGATGTAGACATAAGCTTTAGATATACATCTGACCTTGCTAATGAGTGTAGCTATGTGGCAACAAACCTGATCTTTAAGTACAGAAAGGCGTCAAATAACGAAGAACTGGTCAATATGGTTCAGCTCATTTTTGATCCCATCTATCCCATAAGTGATAATAATACATCTCCACTTGATCACTTAATTGACTGCCTTATTTTAGATTGAAGATTTGATTAGTGTCAATAACATTCTCTAGGGGGAACCGAATGTGGCAAGGAAGATCCTACCTGCGGCCTTAATTTTGTCGATATTGACATCATGCGTGCTAGGGATTCTATTGCTATCCCAAAGGCCGGAAGATCAGATAACCGGGGGAGCCGATGCCCCATCCCGCAGCACTCAGTTAAAAGCAACTGTGGAGTCCGGTGTGATTACCAGTGAATTTTATACTGAGGGAAGAGTAGTCAGCAACAGCCCGGAATATTATATTGAGACAATCGCAGTGGAATTTACTAGGCAATCAGACCGTGATGGCTTTAAAATGTATAAGGAAAAAACTGCTGAGATTAATCAAGGGGAAAGACTGTATAGTTTCCGAGGTAAGGATTATAACGCTTTATGCAATTGTAGGCTAGTGGATGTTCAGATTAGTAAGGACATGGCTATTATTGACTTGCTTAATTATGAAAAGTTGTTTATTGAAACTGCAGTTGGACTGGAAAAGCTGGAGCATCTCGATCTTCACTCAGAGGTGAGTATTCGTAGCCATACGAGCACTGTTGCTGCCTATGAGGGAAGTATAATTAACATTGGCTATGAGGTAGACAATGGTTTGATTCCTGTAATGATCAGGACAAGTGAAAGAATGTTACCTGGAACTGAAGTTAAGATAACTTTCACAACTACTAGAGATATCGCGTCTCTGTATATCCTTAAACAGATGCTGAAACAAGATAGTGATGGGTATTATCTTGAAATCTTAAAGGAGAATGGGGAACGGGAGCGTGCTAATGTAGAAATTGGGGAGTTCTTTCTATCTTATCAAGGGGACACCCCTACTGAATTCGTTGAGATATTAAGCGGTGTATCTGAGGGAAGTACGATTATTACGGACATTCTTCAAGTTGATACCACGGCGGAAGTGAAGGATTGAATATGTTGGAAGCCATTATCCGCCTGTCGAACATAAAAAAAACCTACGATAACATCGAATACGTATTAAATGGTGTGGATTTTCAATCTGGTAAGGGTGAATTTGTTGTCATTCAAGGAAAATCAGGCTCTGGCAAGAGCACTTTGCTAAACATAATAGGTTTATTAGATACTTATACCTCAGGCCAGTACTTTTTTGAAGATAGGTTAATAAATCCCCAAAAAAATTATCCGCACTTAAGAGCGAATAAAATCGGTTTTGTTTTTCAGTCATATCATCTCATTGAATCTCTAAGTGTAAAGGAAAATGTTCTCTTACCCTTCCTATACAGCGATTCAAGGCTTAATAGCTGTACATTGACGACGATAGAGTCTATCTTAGACAAGTTCAATCTGAGTAAGTTTGAAAGAAAAAAGGTATCTCTATTGTCGGGAGGAGAAAAGCAACGGGTTGCTATAGCCAGAGCGATAATAAAGTATCCTGACATCATTATTGCTGACGAACCAACGGGGAATCTCGATGAAGAAAACACGTCAACTATTATCAATGCTTTTCAACAGTTAGCGAGAGCGGGCAATGCAGCAATTATTATGGTTACCCATAATTCTCAAATCGCTGACTGCGGCACTAGCAAATACCTGTTATCCGAAGGGAAACTAATTCGATGCTAAAAGGGAATAAGGTGTTTTTCTATCTGAAGCACGTAGTAAACATGTCCTTTAATAATAAGCCAAGGGTAGTTTTATCTTTAGTGGGTTTAACGGTAGGCTTGTTTATTTTCACTTTGGGGAACATCATCATTGACTCATATTATAATGATAATCTACGTTGGGCATGGCAGATGACTAATGAAACATTAGTTCTGGAAGTGCAAACAGATCATCAAGATAACCTGACAGAATTAACCCGCTTGGATAGGGAGCACCTGTTGAGTTCTGTCAGTTTAAGCTCTCCCTCAACCATTTTCATTGCTACTGGTGAAGATGGTAGTTTGTGTTCATTATCAGCTACAGTAATGGGAGTCTCAGAGCTGGATAAGATTGTTCCCATACATCACGATATTCACCATTCCATTGGCATTGGCATTGATTTGTTAAGAGGCAGATTGATTAATGCCAATGATGTGGCACTCCAAAGAAATGTTGTTGTCATAGACCAGTTTACCGAGGATCTTCTCTTTCAAGGCAGTAATTCCCTAGGTAAGTATTTGCACTTAGACGTTGAAGTTCCAGGAATGTCATCTGTACATTCCGGCCAAGGGACAAATGCAACGAAACGAAAACTCGAAATAATTGGGGTTATTAAGAACTCCTACGCCACTAAAGTTGAAAAAATGGAATATAGGAAGTTCGTTGCTGAAGGCGGTGTATCATTTTTAAATACAACGATATACTGCCCTATTACTATAGTAGACATTGAAGAAGATATTGCCCCTCGCAAGCTGTTAATGTGGAACATTGAAGACAAAAATAATTATGCTGATATGCATCAAATACTGGTTGATTATGGTCATGTTTATCGGAACGACTTTAGTTCCTATAACGTAATTACAAGGAACGATGTAATTATAGATGTGGTCAACCAGTTGAAGCCCATGCGTTCTTTCTTAACTGTCATGCTGGTAATTATTCTATTAATCTCCGGGGTTAGTACAATGAGTACAATGTTTTTTTCAGTTAAAGAAAGAATTAATGAGATTGGAATAAAAAAAGCCTTGGGGGCAACCAAACTAGATATCTTATGCCAGTACGTACTAGAAGGCATGCTGCTGTCCTTTATTGCCGCAATTATTGCCGTGTGCTTAAGTTCTTTACTAGCCCTTATTCTGCAAAACTATTTATTTTACTCTATGCACTTGTTGTTTGAAATTTCCTTATCTCTGCGAAACCTTCTACTACCTATCCTCTTGGCGGGAATTTATGGTTTTGTTTTCAGCCTCATTCCAAGCTACTATGGAGCAAGGATAATGGTTACCCATGCCTTGAGGTTTGAGTGAAGTAATGTGTGAAGGAACCTCTGTGCCCCCTATATGTTAGGATAGTTGTCGTGTGGATGATATTATGTTCTTAGAAAGGTTGTGTCTACACGATGGCAAGAAGAGTGTTCACAAACGAATATAAAAGGCAGATATTGGAGCAGCTGCTTCCTCCAAATAATAAGACTGTGCCTGAAATCGCAGCTTCAGAAAACATCCCTAAAACAACTATATATAACTGGGTAGCCAAGGCACGTAAAGATGGGCAGGTTATCCCCAATAACAGCAACCCCTCAAATGATGGCAAGTGGAATGAGCTAGATAAGTTGCGAATTGTAATCGAGGCTTCCTGTAGGCTCATCGGCCAATATCAGTTCACAAGGCTTAATCAGAAGCCTGGCAATGGCAATCCTCTGTTGTTCCCCGCCGGAACACTTGTATACCTTTTGGTTCTCAAATCCCTTGAGTCCTACCTCTTCCAAGGCATTTTTAATTAATGCATCCTCATCGGGAATGAACGGGATCGTAGATACGGAACAGACTGCTTGGTGCTGAATGCTCGATTACCATGTTGGGAGTGAAGGGTATCATTATACAGAATAGTCATTTTTTTTACTAGAAGCGTACAGATGAGACAGTCAAATGTTTATTTCACGGGGCTTCAAATGAGGGAGGCATAGGCAATATGCGAGATTACAGTGTATTTGACATCGTAGGCCCTATAATGATTGGGCCCTCTAGCTCTCACACCGCTGGTGCGGCAAGATTGGCCAAGGTGGCAGCTACCATTGCAGACGGAAAAATTATTAAGGCTGAGTTTTTGCTGCACGGCTCTTTTGCAGAAACATATAAAGGTCACGGTACAGACAAGGCTTTAGCCGCTGGCATTTTGGCTATGGAACCCTGGGATGAAAGATTGAAGGACTCATTTGAAGTGGCAGCTGAGGAAGGAATAGAAATTATCTTTACTCCCACTGATCTAGGAGAAGTGCACCCGAATACAGTTAAATTTATTCTTACCAAAGACGATGGCAGTGTGGCAAACATTACAGGCTCTTCCATTGGCGGAGGCAATATACTTATTTTTGATATTGATGGACAAGAAGTCTCTTTTACTGGCAAATATCCGACCCTCCTAGCCCAATACAGGGACTTGCCAGGCGTAATATCAAAGGTGTCTTCTGTTTTGTATGAAGAGAACATCAACATAGCCAACATGCGTGTTTACCGAAATGGAAAGGGAAAGACGGCAACAATGGCGCTGGAAGCTGATAGTATCATTACGGAAACGGTCACGGAAAAAATTAGAAGCATCAAAGAAATGAATAGTGTACAATCCATTAATCCTATTGTGGAGGGGGTATTTTAGTGTTTGCTGCAAGCGGAGAAGAATTAGTGAGAATATGCAACGATAATCACATTCCCATATGGGAATATGCCATACGCGAAGAAGTCATACGAAGCGAAGCCAGCAGATCAGATGTAATAGAAAATATGCGACGCACCCTCCATGTCATGATGGACTCCTCCACATATGCTCAGGATCAACAAGTTAGGTCAATAAGCGGTTTAATCGGTGGGGATGCATACAAGATAAAGATGTATGCAGACAAGGGCATAACGCTTACAGGTGACTTTCTCAATAGAGCAATGGCTAGAGCTATGTCCTCTTCGGAAGTTAATGCAGCTATGGGCAGAATTGTGGCATGCCCCACAGCAGGTTCCTGCGGGATTCTGCCGGCAGTTATTTTGTCGGCGGGGGAAAAACTCAAAAAAGCTAAAGATGAATTGTTAAATGCCTTGTTTACCGCGGCAGGAGTAGGAATTATTATTGCAAAGAATGCCACCCTTGCTGGGGCCGAAGGAGGCTGTCAGGCAGAATGCGGTTCGGCAGCTGCCATGGCATCGGCGGCAGTTGTGGAAATGATGGGGGGAACTCCTGAACAGGCTTTAAATGCAGCGGCAATAGTTATTAAAAACATACTAGGTCTTGTCTGTGATCCGGTGGCGGGTTTGGTTGAAGTCCCTTGCGCCAAAAGAAATGTTGCCGGTACTGTCAGTGCCTTGACTACCGCAGATCTGGTGATGAGTGGGGTATCCAGTAAAATCCCCTTCGACGAAGTCGTTGGGGCAATGTACAAAGTAGGAAGACAGATGCCTGTAGAGCTTCGGGAAACTGCTCAGGGCGGAATAGCCATAACACCTACAGCATTAAAATTCAAAAAAGAAATATTCAAAGATTAGTCCTTGACCAAGGGATGGGGGCTTTAACCCAGGGTGTAGCCAGGGGGGATGGTGCTTGAAAGGAAAGCTGGGAAAGAGAGTTATGCAGGAACTAGTAGTTGACGGCATAAAAATCTCTGTAGAAAAAAAGAAAATAAAAAATGTGTATATCCGCGTTACTCCGCCTATTGGGCAAGTAAAAATAACTGCTCCCCTCTCGGTTTCAGAAGATGCTATCTGTAAATTCGTATCTTTCCGTAGCCGGTGGATCCATAAGCATCAGCAGAGATTTTTACAGCAGCCGGTTTCGGCCAAGGTAAAATATCTTAACGGAGAAAACCTCCTTTTGTGGGGGCAAAGCTATCCCCTGGAGGTTGTCTGTAGCGGGAGGAATGCAGTTACTTTTGCTGACCAGAAAATTGTGCTCCAAGTGAATAATGCCAGCACCCAGCAATGTGAGGCTGTTATCAATGAGTGGTACAGGGAGACATTAAAGGCGGCCATTCCCCTTGTGCTGGCAAAGTGCGAAAGGATTGTAGGCGTTAAAGCAGGGGAATCGCGAATTAAGAATATGCGCACCCGGTGGGGGACGTGCAATATTCAAGAGAGAAGAATCTGGGTCAACCTGCAACTAGTTAAGAAGACACCAGAAGGCCTGGAGTATGTTATCACTCATGAACTGGTACATTTACTGGAGAAAGGTCACAACGATAAGTTTAAGGCATATATGGACAGCTTTTACCCTGATTGGCGCAGGGTAAAAGCTGGTTTAAATAATATAAGCCCTTGACCTTTTAGGGCGCGGATGGATGCCCATAATTCACGGCAGGCAAGGACGTCTAGACCCAAAGTGGGCTCATCAAGAAACAGTATCTGGGGGTCTGTGATCAAAGCCATGGCAACGGAGAGCCGTCTTTGCATGCCGCTGGAAAGATGTTTTGCTTTCTTCTTCTGCACATCTTCGAGTCCTAATTGGGTTATCACTTCCTCCGCCCTTTGTCTGGCGGATTTTTTATTTTGTCCATATAATCCCGCCGTCAGTTCCAGATTTTCAATGACCGACAAGTTGGCGGCTACGGCTGTTTCCTGGGGAGAGATGTTGATTATTTCTTTGACAGCTTGGGGCTGTGCTTTGATGCTATTGCCCAGCAGCACTGCGTCGCCCCCTGTAGGCTTAATCAGGCAAGACAACATGTTAATTGTTGTGGTTTTCCCGGCACCGTTTACACCTAAAAGGGAAAACAATTCTCCTTGCTTAATGGTAAGGCTCAGATCATCTACAGCAAGAAACTCACCGTATTTATTTGACAAGTTCATGATTGTAATCGCGTTCATTCTGCATTCCCCCTCTTTTGAGCATCGAGGATATCTCTCACAAAATCCTTTTCCTGCTCCGAGGCGTCGGAAGAGGCCATAATCCGCTGGATAATCTTGACATAGACGTCATTTTTAATAATGGCTATACCCGGGAATGGCGTATTCTCATCACCAAGGACCATCATACTGTCACCAGGCTTAATGCCAAAGAGCTCTCTGGCCTTTTTAGGAATGACAATTTGCCCTCTCTGGCCGACCTTTACTAATCCAAATAAATGCTTGCCTTCCTTCTGTATCGCCATACAATCCTCCTTTGAAATCCTTCATCCCGATATGAATTACATGAAATATCATGTCATATGTGGTGGCTAACATGTCAATAACTTTATATAAATTAGGATGGTGCTATGCAAGGTAAGCTCATTGGTCCGCTAGAGTAACACGGTAGGTTGGTATTTAGCTAGCTAAAGTTGAAAACCCCCTGCCATAGTGGATATATTAGGGCGGAGGATGATGACCCTTTGCATGCCAAAAACTAAGAACCCATTTTACAGACAATATCTTCCTTTCCTCTTGTTTAACTAAGAACTGCAGGTGCAATGCCCGTTTCGTCTCGGAATCTCGGCACTCGCCGGTTATACACTTAATTAAAAGAAATGCTAAAGGAGTATGCCAAAACCAAACTGGTCTTCCTTACCGGGCATCAATTTGATTTTTATAGCGAAATAGTAGACACCGTTTTTATTATAAAGAATAAAGGTATTATAAAGTATGATGTTGGGTCCATGGAAGGCGAAGAAAAATCTTTGGGGTGGATATATGAAAACAAAATTAAAGATGCTTAAAAATGAGGTCTTGTACTTACTCTATTCAAGATAATTTTCATTTTTTTTGTTGCGCTCATGGGAGTTCTTCTATTGAATGCATATGGTACAGTGCATGCATTAAAAAGTGCCGCCAAGCATTTTGAAAGTACCAAGCAATATTACATAAAACAGGGAGAGGACATAGAACAGGTTCTTAAACAAGATCTTAATGTTAAGCAAGAGCAAGATATAGGTGGCGGAATAGTTACGTATGTGGATAACCCGCTTCGTTATGATTTCGAAGAGGTTAGCAGAACATTAAGTCAACTGAGACCAAAAAACCTTAGCATAAGTATATTGGAAATGCTTACCTTCCTTTTCGGGCCATTTATTTTTGGGTTACTTGGTATTCTGCTATCCACCTATGATTTTAGATATAAAACAGTGAAAGTAAAAAGTTTAAAACAAAGTTGGCGTAGAAATATCCTCATTAAACAAATTGTAAATGTGGCAAGTGTCGCCGTTTTAGTGGTTGGACTGTTCTTAGTGTCAAGGGTTTTAAGTGAAGCTATATTTGCTTATGCAAAATCAACTGTCAGCAACGTAAATCAATATCCGCTGCCAGAGGATGCAGTTTTACAAAGCAGTGTTTTTACCAAACTTTTGGTCAGTATTTTCATAGGAGTTCTATTTTCTATTATAGGGTTTAGCTTCGGATTAGTATTTAAAAGCGCAACCCCTCCCATGGTAATACTTGCCGTTTATAACTTCTTTGTCCCTTCCCTCGGCAAATACGACTTGAAGAATCTTGTTTCCGTTACGGGACATAGGTTTTTTGAATTTAACAGCGATTTGTTCCGTTTGTTTCAACCTGTGAAAGTTAATAGCATTATTGCTATAGGCATCCTGCTGCTAATTGTTGCCTCCTTGGGCTTCACAAATCTGGTAATTGCAAGAAAGCAAAGTAAGTATGTTGTTTAGCGGGGAAGTAGGCCCGAATGAATAAGAAGACGGTATTTATTATTCTTAGTCTAGAGAAACATTAAAGGCAGCTATTCCTCCTGTGCTGGCAAAGTGCGAAAAGGTCGTAGGTGTTAAAGCACTGGAATGGCGGGTTAAGAAGATGCGCACCCGGTGGGGAACTTGTAATATTCAAAAAAGAAGAGTTTGGCTTAACTTGCATCTGGTCAAGAAGGCGCCTGAATGCCTAGAGTATGTCATCATTCATGAGTTGGTACATTTGCTGGAGAAAGGTCACAACGACATATTCAAAGCATATATGGATAGGTTTTATCCCGATTGGCGAAGGGTAAAATACCAGTTAAATAACCAGTTGCTTGACTAGAATGAATATCATTTAGGAGTTGCTTGCCATAGCTCTATGCCTTATCACCGCTCATTTTACTTTGAAAGGCGATCACTGCCAGTACGAAAACCGCAACGGTATAGGCCAATACCACAAGCAGGTGCGGAAGACTGTCGCTGAAGTTGCCGCCTAAGACTGTCCGTATCGCCTCGACGCTATGATAAAAGGGTAGGATATCTGCCGCTTTCTTGAAAACACCGCCGATTAAATCTAGGGGAATAAACACTCCGGATAACCATCCCGCAACATTCGTGAGCAGGGCCCCACACACTCCGCCTACCGCCTTGTCGTTCATCAGGCTACCGGCTAACAAGCCTAATCCTATATACAATAACGAGGTTATTGTTGTCACTACAATAGCAGGCAAGAGGCTTACAGAAATTTCAAGACCCCATAAGCTTGCTGCTAAAAAGGTAATTGCGGCTTGTGGCGCCGTCATGGCCAGCAATGGCAGGGTGTAGCCGATTATAAAATCCTTTGAAGTCATTGGCGATGTGAATAAGCGCATTAAGAACGACGAAGTCCGATCTTTTGATAACAGCATCCCTGCAAACAACGCCATAAACACGGTGGTTGACTCCTAGAAACTTTCCTATCAGCTTGCCATTTCCAGACAGCTTTACATGGCGGTTCTACCTGGCGTGTAACAACAAAATTAGAGCCTGCTGCATACGGTTGATGAAAGGAGGTAGTCATTATGAGACCTAAAACTCTGAATGTGTCTGTATTGTAATCTTGCTTTTAATATTAGGAGTTAATATTATGCAAACCGCAGGCGCAGATTTGTTTAATCCCAAAAAACAGGAGAGTGGTTCTAAGCCAGTTGACCAATCTAAGCAGATATATGGACCATTGAGACTTGTTGAGCCTCATGAAATTGAAGTCAATAAAGATCTTACTTATTCGAGCAGGGGAGAGAAACATCAAAGAGCAGACTTCTTACCGGGAATGTTGAATAGGAATTTTAGTGGTAAGTATTGGTTAAAGTTTAGGGCAGGATTCCCTATCGAGGTTGTTGAATATAAGCTATAAAGCAAAGTAGTGGACAAAGTTAATGTAATAATAATATAGAAAACTGGAAAGCGAATAGAAAAGGGGAACTTCACATTCGGTAGAATGAACCTCAATAAGGAGGCGAGGTTCCTCATAGAATTTATTCTTTCTTTTGATAGATGTAATCATGAAAAATTTGCCAACGCGAATATCCTGTATTTAATCACCACGGTAGCAAGTTTTGCTTGTTCACCGAATAAAAAAATGCAATAGGAGAGATATCTAATGACAATCGAAACCATTGCACAACGAATCCGTACACAACTAGAAGAGCTGAGCGCCTTTACTGCCACCCCAGGTAACGGCGTAACGCGATTCCCCTTTACGCAGGAAGCGCGTAAAGCCAGCGATTACCTCAAAACCCGTATGGAGGAGGTCGGCCTTACAGTAAGAATGGACAATTCCGGCTCGGTCATCGGTCGACTGGAAGGCCAAGTACCTGATACAGTGATGATTGGCTCACACCTTGATTCTGTGCAGTTTGGTGGCGCCTACGACGGCATTGCAGGTGTGGTGTGCGCCATCGAGGCTGTGCGGCAGATGGCCGAAAGTAACGAGAAGCCTTTCTATTCTATCGAAGTGATCGCTACTAACGACGAAGAGGGCTCACGTTTCAAATCGGGTTTATTTACAGGAAAAGTTATGGACGCGCAACTCACCGTTGAGGACATCCAGCGCTACAAGGATGCGGATGGCGTGAGTGTCTACGCTGCGATGAAAGAATATGGCCTTAACCCGGACGAGATCGCCAACCATAAGCGCACTGATATCAAGGCATTTATAGAGGTGCACATCGAGCAAGGACCGATTCTTGAGGCGGAACAGAAAGATATCGGCGTTGTCGACATTATTGTAGGTATCAAGCGGGCGCTGGTAACGGTCAATGGCCGAGCTGACCACATTGGTACCATGCCGATGAACATGCGTATGGACGCAGTGGAAGCCGCCACTAAGGTAATTGCCAACATCGGTGACCGTTCCCGGCAGTATCCGCTGGCGGTGGCCACAGTAGGTAATCTTAATGTTGCGCCCAACATCGTTAATATCATACCCAGCCAAGTCACCTACACGGTTGACTTCCGTGGCACTACGCAAGATGAGATCGATGCTCAGTACAAGGGAATGCTGGAAGACTTGCAGGCGGTGACCGTGCGGTTTCACATGAGCTTTGATGTGGCGGAAACGCTCAACGTTATACCGGTAGAACTCAGTAAGGATTTTCGCAGCTATATTAAAGAAAGCTGTACCAAACGTGGCTACTCCAACATGAATATCGTCAGTGGTGCGGGGCATGATGCGCAAGTATTTGGTGCGCGGATGCCCGCAGCAATGATTTTTGTCCCCAGTATCGGCGGACGCAGCCATTGTCCAGAAGAAAATACCGATGCCCGTACGCTTGCTATGGCGTCAAACGTTGCCTACGATACCCTGCTCCGTATCTGTGCTGAAAAGAGATTATGAAGCTGACCGTATTAACTGACAACAACACCTATATCGATCAATATTACCTGGGTGAACCGGCGGTATCCTACTTCATTGAGGACGAAGGCATCCAACTGCTATTTGACCTTGGTTACTCTGATGTATACTTGAGAAACGCCCAGAAACTTGGGATTGATCTTACAAAAGTGGATACCGTAGTGCTCTCCCATGGACACAACGACCATACCGGCGGGCTTTCGGACTTTCCCGCCCTCGAGCATAGGGTAAAGCTAATTGGCCACCCTCAGGTATTTGAGGAGAAGCGAATAGGCCAGCTTATTGTCAGTTCACCACTGCGACGCGAGCAGTTGGAAGATCGGTTTGAACTACGCCTCTCACAGGAACCGCTTGCGGTAACTCCTAACCTCACTTTTTTAGGTGAGATTGAGCGTACTAATAATTTTGAGAACCAGTCGCCCATTGGGGAGTACCGGTGTGGGTGCAATTGGCACCCTGACTATTTAATAGATGACTCTGCATTAGCCTATCGGGGCAAGGATGGCATCTCAATCATTACCGGCTGTTCCCACGCTGGCATTTGCAATATCATTGAGCACGCAAAGCAGGTGACGGGGGTACAGCGGGTGTGCAATGTGATTGGCGGATTCCATTTATTCGATGAGTATTCTGAGCAACTCCTACAGACAGTAGAATATCTTGATCGAGAAAGAATTACTTCACTCTATCCTTGCCATTGCACGTCTTTTGCGGCGCGTGCAGCTATTTACCGGAAAATTCCGGTACAGGAAGTCGGCGTCGGCCTCACTCTGGAGTGGTGACACCGAAAAATATAATCTAATATCAAGGAGGAAGGTAAACACTATGAGCAACCAAGCAGCAGCAGACACCAAAGAAAAGGTTTGCTGGAAGGAGTACAAGCTCCACATCGCAGTCTTGGTCATCATCCTGCTGGCAGAACTGGTCATCCGCAAGCAAACTATCACTTTCAGCAATGCCCAGTATGGGAGCCTCTCTATCGGATTTCAGCCGTTTGTCTTTGCCATGATTCTAGGCTTAATCGCCTACCTTGCGAAACCCATTAAGTGGGTAAAAGAAAAAGAGTCAGCGGCGGCATCTGGCACCATGCTCATATTCATTGGCCCACTGCTTGCTAAACTTGCTATCGCAAGCGGATATTCAATCAAGGCGATTATCGCCGTAGGTCCTGCCATGCTTTTGCAGGAATTCGGCAATATCGGCACGATGCTCCTCGCTCTTCCTATTGCATTGCTGCTCGGCTTCAAGCGTGAGGCGGTTGGCATGACTCACTCGATTGGCCGGGAGCAGAATATGGGACTCATTATTGATCGCTATGGCTTCGATGCCGATGAAACCCGTGGCGTTCTGATAATCTATATCATCGGTACAGTCATCGGTTCGGTAGTTATTGGGCCGCTCACCGGTATTCTGGCAAATGTCCTGCCGATTAGTCCTTTGGCCTACGCAATGGCTACCGGCGTGGGCAGCGCAGGTATGACTGCCGCTTCGCTGAGCACGCTCATTGATATGTTCCCGCAGTTTGAAACACAGATGTCTGCATATTCCAGCATGAGCAACCTCCTTACCCAAGTGGACGGTATCTATATGTCCATCCTGATTGGCTTGCCACTGTGTAACCTGCTATATAAGGTTGTTGAACCCGTCCTGGGCCGTGTTACCAAGAGAGGGCGCAGGAATGCGGAGCTTCTTAAGGAAAAAGTAAAGGAGGCTGAGTAATCATGGCAAAAATGACGATTAAGAAAGAGCATTTAAAGATGACTTCAGTGTTGGACTGGCTGCTTATGCTGCTAATCTTCGGCGTACTAACATTGATCATCAACACATTTAGCTATAAGAACCCAATTATAGAGTCAATTCCTGGTATGCTCGTCCTGATTGCTATCACCTTCGTCGGGATGCTGTTAGCAAAATTGATCCCCCTAAAAGTTCCTGCGATCATCTATATCAGCCTCATCGCATTGGTGATTTCACTGCCGGTTTGTGGTGCGGTATCTGAATTTGTGTACACCAGCACCAGCAAAATTAGCACTCTCGCTTTATGCACCGTCATCCTCGCTTATTCGGGCGTGGCAATCGGCAAGAGCTGGGCTGAATTTAAAAAGATGGGCTGGAGAGGTATTGTTGTAACTCTGTGCGTCATTCTCGGCACCTTCCTCGGCTCGGCTCTAATAGCACAGTTTGTGCTTAAGATGCAGGGTATCATTTAACGCGAACTCGCAAAAGCTCGAAGATCTCTTACATTCTGTTCAACTAAGCAGCTATTCTAGTATAAGGCGGTATCCGAATGTTATTTCGGATGCCGCCTTTTTGAGGAACACCTAAGACACCACCCGCGATTCAAGGTTCAGCTTCTAGATGTCAGGGTTGCCTATTTTAGAACTTGCAGGAGCGAGTGGGGGAGTAAGTGCAAAAAGACCGGACCCTGCATTAAATTATAGCCATTATAATACCCAAAATAAAATACAGTTTAAATAGCAGGATTTTGGCTTACTATGTAGAATTATAATCCTAAAGACACTAGCATGAACTGGCTTACTTCGGCCAAACAGCTTGACCCCCTAGCACCAATGGTCTATGATTATCCACGTAGCGTTCTAACTAATAATGCTGTCTCGTATAATATCGGGAATATGGCTCGAAAGTCTCTACCAGACAACCGTAAATTGTCTGACTACGAGGATTTACCCGGTTTTTCATCCAGGTGTTGCAGCATATTAATATGCTGTATTTAACTATGGAAGAAATCCAGGCGGGTAGGTTGTCTAGTCACCTTGCCTCCCTGGATTTTTCTTTATACCAATTATAGGAGGGAAAAGAATGGGTTTTTTTGAAAGGTTTTTTAAGCTAAAAGAGCACGGCACTAACCCAAGGACTGAACTTATCGCTGGTATCACCACTTTTATGACCATGGCCTACATTATCTTTGTCAACCCAATGATTCTATCTAATGCAATTGATACTCCCCATGCATTTGCAGCAATTATGACAGCTACTATTCTTTCCGCAGCATTTACCACAATATTGATGGGCTTGGTTACTAACTATCCCTTTGCCCTGGCCAGCGGCATGGGCCTCAACGCTTTCTTTGCCTTCGTGATAGTAATTGGCATGGGGGCGCCCTGGCAGGCAGCCTTTGGGGCTACCGTTATCTCCGGTACTGTTTTCTTCATTCTGGCTGTAACTGGAATTGTCGACTGGATGGACAAGGCTATTCCCAGCTCATTGAAAAAAGCAGTGGCTGCGGGCATCGGCTTATTTATCGCCCTCATAGGCCTCATTAACGGGGGAATCATTACAGGCAGTACGGCTACAACTGTAACTTTGGGAAACCTGGTCTCGCCCCCTGTTTTCCTTGCAGTGCTTGGCCTGATTATTACCGCTATTCTCATGGCAGCCAAGGTCCGCGGCAGCATCCTTCTTGGCATTTTAATCACCACCATCCTGGGCTGGTTCTTCCCCAGCGCAGACGCCTATGCAGCCGGCGCTCCCTTTATCGGCTGGTTCTTTGGCACTGGCACCGCGACAGTAACTCCTATCCCCACCGGTATCAAAAGCTTTATCGACCTGAACATAGGCAATAACTTTAAGGCCCTGGGAGAAATCGCTTTTAAACTTGATTTCTTGGGCGCTCTTAAACTGGGCTTCATCACCATCTTTACTTTAGTTTTCGTTGACCTCTTTGACACCATGGGCACAGTCCTGGGCACCGGCGCCCGGGCAGGTTTCCTGGATGAAAAGGGCCGCTTGCCAAAAATCAAGCAAGTTATGATGGTCGACGCTTTCGGCACCGTCTTCGGCGCTTTGCTGGGCACTTCCACCGTCACCACTTATGTTGAAAGCACCGCCGGGGTCGCTGAAGGCGGCCGCACAGGCTTAACTGCATGCGTAACTGGCATCCTCTTCCTGCTGGCCCTGTTCTTCACACCCCTGGCCATGATGATCCCCAGCGCTGCCACCGCCCCTGCTTTGATTATCGTCGGCGTGCTGATGATGGGCGCAGTTACCGGCATCAACTTTGATGATTTCACTGAAGCCTTCCCGGCCTTCCTGACCATCGCCTTCATGCCCTTTACCTACAGCATCGCCAGCGGCATCGCCATTGGCTTCATCTCCTACCCGATCGTCAAGCTGGTCTCCGGGAAAGCTAAAGAAGTCAACTGGTTCATCTACGTATTGGCAGCAATCTCCCTGATTCACTTCTTCCCGCAAATAATATCCTGGATATTCTAAAAAAAACGGCACCGGGGGGCGACCTCCGGTGTCGCTTTTTGGGGGACG
>ENA-UOOR01001379-UOOR01001379.1-fermentation-metagenome-genome-assembly--contig:-NODE-1379-length-28916-cov-13.019057_pt1 | contig 28916 bp, 28 predicted proteins | sample MGYA00245780_ERZ724029 | MGnify/ENA primary metagenome ERZ724029 (study PRJEB28704, sample SAMN03018315) | fermentation metagenome | biome: anthropogenic terrestrial biome; feature: soil... | reverse complement strand
TAAAGTATTATCAGATTTAATTATTAAATATTTTTGTTTGTTGTAAGATAAAAATAGACAAAGTTGCAAAATGAAAATGGACAAAGTTGCAAGTACAAAATGGACAAAATTGCAAGTGCAAAATCCATAATATTACAAAGAATCCATTGCAGACATAAACCAAAAAATATATCCTTGTAATTGAGCATAAAACAAGGAGGAAAGGAGCATGGTTGCAATGGACAAGATAAATGATATCAGAAATCGATACTATAGGAAAGGGGAAAATATTTCAGAAATAGCAAATTCTTTGCAAATAGACAGAAAAACGGTGCAAAAATATGTAGACAAAAAAGACTTCAATGAACCTCAACAAAAACCAACATCAGAACAGAAATTATGCCCTAAATTAGAACCCTACAAAAGCACAATAGACAAATGGCTTGAGGAGGACAAGCAGGCACCAAGAAAACAGCGACATACAGCTAAGAGAGTGTTTAACAGGTTAAAAGAAGAAGTTCGTGAATTTGACTGTTCATATAGGACAGTAGCGACGTATTACGCTGTAAAGCATAGTGAAATATACAGCGGAATAAAGGAAGGATTTCTTCCTTTGGAACACAGACCCGGAGAGGTTCAAGTAGATTTTGGAGCAGCTGATTTTTGGGAAAATGGCAGACTCATATCCGGTAAATACCTTGAAGTCTCATTTCCGTACAGTAATAAGGGTTATCTACAACTGTTCTACGGAGAAAATATTGAATGCCTTTTAGAAGGACTTGATGCGATTTTTAGATACATAGGAGCAGTACCGGAAGAAGCATGGTTTGATAACACAAAGACTATTGTTACAAAGATAATTAAAGGAGGCGGCAGAGAAATAACAGAGAGGTTTAATCGCTTTAAAGAACACTACCGCTTTCAGGCAGTATTTATGAATCCGGGAGAAGGACATGAAAAGGGAAATGTTGAAAATAAAGTAGGATATCACAGAAGAAACCTTCTTGTACCCGTACCTCGATTTATTTCACTTTCTGATTACAATCAACAACTTCTTAAAGAATGTGATGATGATGCTAAAAGGGATCATTACAGATATAATGAAACTATTGAACAAAGGTTTGCCGAAGATTTAAAACATTGCCACCCGCTTCCTGAAATAGAATTTGACACAAGCGGAAAAACAACTTCAAAAACCAATGGTTGGGGTAAGTTTTATCTAAATAAGGAAATGCATGAATATTCTGTTTCGCCTAAACATGCAAATATGGTAGTGAATGTTAAGCTGACATCTTCTTTAGTTATTGTTATGGATGAAAACTTCCGTGAAATTGTAAGACATAACCGTCTTTATGGTGATATAAAACAACAAAGTATGGAATGGTTGCCATACTTAAAGCAGCTTTCAAAACGTCCAAGAGCACTAAAGTATTCAGGTATTTATAAAATGATGCCATCAACCATGAAACAATTTATTGAAGGCTGTACAGGAACAGAGACAGGCAAGGTTCTAAAGTTACTTGCGGAGCTGATGGATAGAACAGGATTTGCTTCTGCAGTTAATACTGTAAATCAAGCGTTGTGTTATGGGGCTTCAGACGCAGACAGTCTTAAAAACCTTTATCGCCGCATATATTCTGACATTCCGAAATTGCCACCAATGCTTCTCGAGCCCGAAATACCTAATGTAGGACAAATGGAAACTAATCTTATTGCCTACGATACCCTTCTAAAGAAGGGAGGTAGTGCAAATGTATGAAGAACAACTCATAGAATGTTGCAAAAAACTTAAACTTAGCCGTAACCTTGCCGACATGGCACAGAATACAACAGGGGCTACTAATCAAGAATATTTGTACAAGCTTTTATCTTCAGAACTTAAAAACCGTGAACAGGTACGTATATCAAAATTAATCAACAGTGCAGGCTTTTACAGTATTAAGACATTTGATTCCTTTCGATTTGATGAAGTTAACATTCCAAGCGGACTTACTGTAAATGTCAACCAAAAAATTTACCACCTGACATTGAATTAGTTTACCACTTGTGACAGTGAATTAGTTTACCACTTATCACATTTATGACAGTCAATTAGTTTACCACTTTTAATAAAATTAAGTTAGTTCGATGACATATCGCTCTGTGAATCTTCAGGAGGGCGTAGCCCGACTGAAGATTCACAGAGCGGCGGCCGCAAAATTACCTCTTACCAGAATGTTCAGCTCGGTAAGAGTTTTCAGAATTCATGTTAAGGACATGAGACCTGAAAGTTAAGCGGTCAATTAATGCAGTTACCATGGTTTGATTCTCAAAAATTGATAGCCAATCCGAGAACTTCAAGTTTGTTGAAACGATAACACTTTGTCTTTCGGCTCTATCAGCAATAACCTTGAACAATAATTCTGATTGGTGCCGATTGAATGTTAAATAACTCAATTCGTCAATTATCAATAATTCAGCTTTAGAAATCTGTTTTTCTAAACGAATTAGTTTTTTGTATTCCTGAGCTTCAATGAGTTCATTGGCTAAATTAGCAGCAGTGTAGAATTTAACATTAAATCCTTGCATGCAGGCTTTGATGCCAAGAGCAATGGAAAGATGTGTTTTTCCGGTACCCGGATTACCAATCATCACAATGTTTTGGCGTTTCTTAATAAAATCGCAACTAATTAGTTCTTTGATAAATGGTTCTGACATATGCTCAAATCGGCTTGTATCAAGCTCATCTATAGTTTTTATGTAAGGAAACCCGGCAGTCTTAATCTTTCTTTGTTGACTTTTTTCTGTTCGAGAATCATATTCAAATTTTAACAAATTCAGTAAGAAGTCTTCATAACCTTGATTTTTGTCAAGCTGTCGTATTACATCTTTGTATTGATTGAAAGTTGGTGTTTTTAAGCACTTAGAGTACATTTCTATGGATTGTTCCAAATTATTGGTCATTACTTAACCACCCCAAACTTTCTATCATATTTTGTTAAATCTGTTTCCAGAACTTCAATGTCTTGATTCAGGTAAATAACAGATGTTTCTAACGGTTCATTAAGGTAAGATCTTATCATATCAACAGTTGGTATGATATGTGATGGTATGCTGCGTTTAATGGATAGAATTTTATCTTCACCATAATCAAGGCACAAACGAAGCAATTTTACCATTTCCTTGTTGCCACCTGGAAGAATTTTACCCCAATCGAAAAGTTCTTTAGTAATATTATCTCGAACAGGTTTGGCATTAAAAACAGCACGGGATTTTCGTTCCAATAAATCTATGTAATGTTCCAAACGGTATTGAGTTTTGCCGCTGCCGTATGAACGCTGATATGTTGCAATAAGACTTCCTTCATAAAGAATACACACATCATCAGCATATCCTTTGACAGTAACTTCTTTCCGAAGATATCTCGTAGGAACGGAATAGTTGTTTTTCTCATAACGCACTGTAGAAAAATCATCTACTTTTGCATAAGCAGTTTTGCTGGTATCAAATCTGAACCTTGGTATAACATTTAAATATTCTTTCTCAATGGCATAAAGTTCTGATACTGATTGGCTTCTGCCTGCAACTTTATGGTTAGCTCGATAATTTAAACATGACTGCCATAATTGTTCATTCAAAGATTTCATATCAGCAACATGTGGAATCGGAACAAAAAAGTTTCTCCTGGCATAACCAACAAGATTTTCTACTAAGCCTTTTTCGTTACCTTTAGCGGGGTTACAGAAGTCTAAAGTAAAGGCGTAATGAGCACTGAAAGATAAATATTTGTCCTGTGGTTTAGCATAAAGTCTAAATCCTTCTTTTACGGCAACTTTTGCATTGTCGAAAATAGCTCTGCGGGGTACACCACCAAAGAAATCAAATGCTCTTTGCTGAGCTTCTAAGAAGGTCTCTTGGTTTTGAGTTCGGTAGGCTTGAACTATTATGTCACAACTGTTGCATAGCCTTGCACAAAACAGATTCAATTTAGTCTTTTTACAGTCAAGATAGGCAGTAGCTTCGCCCCAATCATATTGGACTGCTTCGCCAGGATCGTAAGCTAAAGGGATATCACTTTGAGGCGGTACAGCATGCTCAGCTCTTAGCTTGCGAACTGCGTCTCTGACTGATGAATATGAACCTGTAAAATTTTGTTCGTTTACTAATCTGTCGTAAATGCGTTTAGCGGTATGCTTTTGTTTCTTAAGATTCTCAGTTTCATCTTCGATAAAACAACTGAGAATGAATGATTTAACATCCGATGTAATTACTGCTGAAGATCTTTCATATGTTTTGCGTACATCAGGATGGGTGTTGCCTTCACAATATTTTTTAACGGTCTGCCTCGATATGCCAAGGCTTTGTGAAATTGACCGAATAGATTCACCTTCTGTATATCGAAGGCGTATAGCAGAATAAATGTCCACTTCTATGATCACACCTTTCATCCTCCTTCAAATGTATATTTACATTTTAAAGGATTTTATATGTTAGGTGGTAAACTTTTTCACTGTCATTCATCATCAAAGTGGTACTCTTTTAGAGTATCATTTACAATTGGGAATGTTACTTAAAAAACTTAGTAAGGCATCTGTAATTATTTTAGACGAATTCGCATATGTACCTTATGACCGTACAGGGGCCCAATTGCTCTTTGATTATCTATCTGAGATACATGAGCAAAAATCAGTAATATTAAATACAAATTTAGAGTTTTCCCAATGGGTAAATGTCCTTTATGATGAACAAATGACTGCAGCACTCGTAGGTCGTCTCATGCACCATTGCCACCTAATATTGTTTCCGGGTGAGAACAATCGACTTAGAGAATCCAGTATTAATAATCTTTATCACTCAATATCAAGTAGCAAGGAGGACAAGTAGATGGTCATAAGCAAAAGAATTATCAAAAAAATCGAGGAAAATTACATAAAAGTTTTTCCAAATGAATTAGAGAAATTTTTACTTGTTAAATATTCCGAAGAGCCCTTTCCATATGTGTTTAGCGAGCAAGATCTTTATACGAACATTGAAAAAGATATTCGAGATTATTATGCAGGAAATTTAGATGTTACCATTAAGATCCCATTCGAACGTTGGCAGATTGAACGTGAATATCTACAGAGCCTGTATATTGACAAATGCCACGAAATAAGAGAATTAAAGGATTATATAGGGGAGTTGAAAAGAATACTTTTAGAGCATGGTTTGGAGCCATATGAAACAGAAGAAAAACATGGGATAGCTTTTTAAGCACAGAGGCGGCGAATTTTGGCACCGCCGCCCTGTAATGCAGTGGAGGGGTATCCCTCCACTGCATTACAGGGCGATTAAACCCTAAAGGTATTATGTCTGCAATTTATATATTTTATTGTTTTCACCAGTAAAATGTCTTTGCAATATTGAGGAAATTGTACTTGCAATAATGGGGATTTTTATTTTGCAACTTTGTACAAAAAGTTCTTGCAATAAACAAATATTTTCTTTCAGCCCATTCTTATAAACATCCGGCAGCAATCTTTCCACATTTTCTGGTTTGGTCATATCTAATTGTGGAGCTGTTTCAAATATATATGTCAAATATTTGAACGGATCTATCTTGTTTGTTTTCGCCGTCTCTATCATGCTCATGACAGTGGCACTTGCCTCGGCACCGCTTGGTGTGTTTGAAAACAAGAAATTCTTTCTGAACAAGGCAAAGCTTTTGGCTAAATGTTCTGCACTGTTATTACTTATGTCTAATCTGCCGTCTAATAAATAATCTTGTAGATTTGGCCATTGATTTAGTGTGTATGTAACTGCATTTCCAAGATGACTTTGTTTGGCAGGTGTAAATGAATTCAGCCATGTAAAGAAATCATCAAGAACAGGTTTTGATAACTCTTGCCTTTTAATATATTTTTGTTCTGGTGGCAATTCCTTGATATTTCTTTCAATTTCAAATAGTTTATCACAATATGCCATTCCAATAGCAGACTTAGAATTTTTTCGTTGTTCTTCTTTTAGGCATTTTAAAGCCTCGTAAAATTTTCTTCTTGAGTGGGCAAGGCACTGAACTAGGAGAAGCAAACCCGCCTTTTATTACTGCATTTTTAACAGGTGCTTTAATTACAGGTACTTCTGTACCTGTTTTTTCACAGTTCCTGCAAGAGTATGTATATCTAACATGCTGCACTATTACTGCTTGTGCAGGTATTATTTTTAATTCTTCTCTTACTATTTCTTTGCCCATTTCATCCAATTTTTCACCACATGCATCTTTTGTATAACATTACAAAGCCGTTTTTATCCCAATAAAGTGCCTTTATCCTGCTTGGCTTCCTGCCACAAAACAAAAAGATACTCTTCAAATGGATCTAACTTAAATGTTTGCTGCACTATTGAAGCTAACCCGTCTATGCCTTTTCTCAAATCGGTATATCCGGTCGCCAAATATATGTGTGAAACATCAGAGAAATCTTTTAGCATAAGCTTCTTAATACCTTTAATGTTTGTGATATCACTGATTCATTAGCTCCGTTATGTATTTGAAGGGATATATTGTTTAGGTTTAGTGTTATTGCAACTTCAGGTGTTCTTGTATCGGGAAGTATGACTTCTGTAAATGCAGGTGTTTTTTCAATACTATTATTTGTGATTGCTAATTCATTGCAAACGGCCTTTAATACTTTACGTTGCCAATAGTAGTATGTTTTGATATTAATTTCATTTTCAGAACACCACTTTATAGCTGTTTTACCACTGTTTCTACATTCTTCAACTATCTGCGTCCATTTCTGCAAATTCATCTCATGGCTAATTTTCTTCATGTTCATGAGCTTTCCTCCATTGTACTCTATTAGAATTTAATGAACCTAACTATCTCTATTAGATTCTATTGGAGTATTATCTCATTTTAATTTGTCTTTGAGAATGTACCGTTACATTTGACGCTTACTTTTTATCTAGTAATTTAATAAATTTTTCTATTCTTCCGTCTTTTTTATCTATAGGTTCATAAATTTCGTTTGTATTCGAGTATCTTTTATCAATATCATTCAATTTAATCACTCCTGTTATACATTATATGTTGTCTCTTAAGCAGGCATGATAAAAGACCAGCTATTATAAGCTCTTTATGCTTGACAATAGCTGGTCTTTATTACTTGTTTTTGTAAATCCCTATGGCGAACTACCTTTTTGGTTGGCTTGTTCCCTTCCTCTTTCTATTCGATATATTCCCTTGCTTTTTCTTCACCTCTCAACACCCTTAAAGCACCGTAAGCCAAAGCTTCCATTTCATTTTCGCCGGGCATTATTTCTACATGAGATATAAAAGATACTCTGTTTTTTATCCAGGAAGTAAGCATCTTAGAATGAGCAATACCTCCCGTAAGAATAACAACATCCACTTCTCCTTCTACCACTGTAGCAAGTTCTCCAATTCCCTTAGCTATTTGATATGCCATTGCTTCATAAATTAATCCTGCATATTCATTGCCCTCTTGAATCATAGTCTCAACTTCTCTTGCGTCAATAGTACTTAAATATGCTTTTAATCCGCCGTTACCTCTTAGCTTGCGCTGCATTGTTTTTTTATCAAATTCACCTGAATAACAAAGGTTTATCAGCTGTCTGCAGGGTACTCTTCCTGCTCTTTCAGGTGAAAAGGGTCCTTCATCATCGGAAACCAAGTCTATTATCTGACCGTTATGATGTAGATTGATTGAAATGCCTCCGCCTAAATGGGCAACGATAATGTTCAGTGAGTTGTAACTTTTCCCTATGCTTTTAGCATATTTTATAGCCATCGCTCTTGTATTTAAAACATGGCTTGTGCTGTTTCGTGGTATATCAGGCATGCCGGATATACGAGAAATATCAGGAAATTCATCTGTCATTACAGAGTCGTATATATATGAAGGTACGCCTGCTTCCTTTGCAATATCATAGGCAATTGGAGCTGCAAGATTTGATGCATGCTCCATGACAGGACGATTTTCCACCCTGTCAAGCATAAGCTCATTAACAACATATGCTCCTGATTTAACCGGAAGAAGCATTCCTCCTCTTGCAACCACACAAGATAATTCCTTAATGTCAAATTCCTTTTCTTCTAAATATGACCTGACAAATTCCAATCTCATGTTAAGCTGGTCCTGAACATCATCAAATTTATTTATTAAGTCATCGGGATGACTGAGACTTTTTGTAAATACTTCTTTCTCATCCTCATATAATGCAATTTTGGTAGATGTTGAACCTGTATTAATTACTAATATTTTATAGCTCATAGCATGCCTTCCTTTTAAACAGCATCCATTCCTGCATTGAACGCTTTAATGTTAATATCTATGAATTTTTCTTTTACCTGGCTTTTTATGACAGCTTCCCAGTCAATATCGGTTAATTTCATTGATTTAATCAGGGCTCCCAATAAGACTACGTTCATCACCTTTTGATTCCCTAATTCTTCAGCTATTTCTCCGGCATTAATAACCTTGGTTTTAGCTTTTCCTTCAATCAACTCAATTATTCCTTCAGGATAATCAACTTTTCCCATCAATATTGGTGCCGATGCAATTTCGAAATCATTGATTACTACAACACCGTCCGGTTTTAAAAATTCAAGCCACCTGAGAGTTTCCATTGTTTCAAAAGAAACCAAAATATCCGCTTCACCGATTCCTATAATTGGCGAATAAACTTCACTTCCATATCTTACCTGAGTCGAAACACTGCCTCCTCTTTGTGCCATTCCATGAATTTCTGACATTTTAACGTCATAACCTGCTGTCACAAGACCTGTGGATAATATTTTACTTACCAATATTGTTCCTTGGCCTCCAACACCTACCAATAAAATATTTTTAGTATCCTTCATTTTATTCACCTACCTTATACATTGCCTTTGTGGGGCATACCTGAACACAAAGCTCACAGCCTACGCATTGAACTCTATTGATTGAAGCTTTCTTTGCGTCTTTATCAAATACAATTGCCGGACAACCTGTTCCCACGCAAATTTTACATCCTATGCATGTATCGTGGTCAACTTCGCAATAACCTGAAATAGGTCCGAATTCTTCAATGTCTTCTTTTGAATATTTCTTAAGAGCGCATGGATATCTTGAAATTATTACCGATGGTTCATTTAGCTCATAAGCCCAATTAAGAGCAGCTTTCATTTCATCCTGCTTCATCGGATTTACGGTTTTTATGTGTTTAATACCAAGAGCTCTTACTATAGGCTCAACTTGAACAGTGTCTGTAATTTCTCCCTGAAGTGTATAACCTGTTCCCGGATTATCCTGATGCCCTGTCATTGCTGTTATTCTGTTGTCTAAAATGCATGTTATGGTATTTCCTTTGTTAAACACAACATCCAACAAACTTGTCATACCTGAATGGAAGAATGTTGAATCTCCTATTACTGCTACTACTCGTTTATTGTCATTGTTCCTTTCAAATACCTTTTTTGCACCATGTGCCATACTTATGCTTGCACCCATGCAAATTGTCGTATCCATTGTATTTAACGGAGGTGCTCCGCCCAATGTATAACAGCCTATATCTCCTGTTACAATAGTATTCTTTTTCTTTGATAATTGATAAAAGAATGCACGATGAGGACAACCTGCACAAAGAGTAGGAGGTCTTCCCACTGCTATTGTTCTGTCATAGTCAATAATTTCATTTTCGGTACCGAAAATTGATTTTTTAACAATATCAGGATTAAGCTCCCATGTATTGGGAATCTTTTCTTTGCCGATACATTTAATGCCGGCAGCTTTTATCTGTTCTTCCATAAAAGGTTCTAATTCTTCAATTACATAAAGTGTTTCAACTTCTTCTGCAAATTTTTTGATTTTTTCCATTGGAAGCGGGAAAGTAAATCCTAATTTTAAATATGATGCGCTGCTGCTAAATACTTCTTTTGCATATTGATAAGCAACACCTGCCGAAATAACACCGATTTTTTTATCATTCCATTCGATATAATTCAGCTCTGTTTCGTTTGAAAACTTTTCAAGTTCCTCAAGTTTTTTCTCAACTACTATATGTGCTGCTTTTGCATTAGCAGGTGCCATAATGTATTTTGGCGGAGTTTTCACGTATGGCTTTACCGGAACTTCTATTCTTTCACCTGTTTCAACAACTGATTTGCTGTGACAAACTCTTGTAGTCATTCTGAGCATTACCAAGACGTCATATTTTTCGCTGATTTCCATGGCTCTTATTACCATGTCCTTACTTTCCTGTGAGTTGCTTGGCTCAAGCATAGCTACCTTCGCCATTCTTGCATAGTATCTGTTGTCCTGTTCGTTCTGAGAAGAATGAAGCCCAGGGTCATCTGCGTTTACTAATACCATTCCTCCGTTAATACCTGTGTAGCCAATTGTAAAAAACGGGTCGGCTGCAACGTTAAGTCCAACATGTTTCATTGCTGTTAAAGCTCTTGCTCCTGCAAGGCTTGCACCAAATGCTGATTCAACTGCCACCTTTTCATTTGGCGCCCATTCTGCTGTTATTTCCTTGCGAAGAGATATATTTTCCAATATTTCTGTACTTGGTGTTCCGGGATATGCTGCAGCAAATTGAACACCTGCTTCATAAGCTCCCTGAGCAACTGCTTCATTGCCTGTCATTAAAACTTTCATATTCGTCCTCCTATTAATTTTCTACAAGAAATCTATTTTGCACTGATAATGGTTAAATTCATAATTTCATTTTCAAGGCTTTTGATATTGTTGTTTATCTTTTTGTATTTATCAATGTTAATATCTTCTAACCTCAGACAACCTTCTGTGTTTGTTAATGCGTTTTCAAATGTCTTCTTTAGTTCTTCAACTTCTTTTAATAATTCTTTAATTTGTTTATCCTTAATTTTTTGTTTTTCAGTTTCAAGAAATACTTCATTTATTACATTTTTCTTTTTTATATCATAAACAACATTGTATTCAGGAATTATACTATTTATATTAAACTTATCTTTTACTTCTTTTGCAAAATCTTCTTTTGAATCCTTTTCTCCATGAACTATAAAAATTTTCCCCGGCTTCTCTTTAAAGCTGCCAATCCAGTTAAGAAGAGCAGGTTTATCGGCATGTCCTGAAAATCCTTCAACATTGTAAATTTCAGCATTAACCTTTATATCTTCGCCAAATAATTTCACACATTTTTCTCCTTCTAATAACCTGCTGCCTAATGTTCCTTCTGCTTGATAGCCTACAAATACAATACTTGCTTCCTTCCTCCAGAGATTATGCTTCAAGTGATGTCTTATTCTTCCTGCTTCACACATTCCGCTGGCAGAAATAATAATTTTCGGCTCTGTTGAAAAATTCAATTGCTTGGATTCATCTGCGCTTTGGGTAAAGTGCAAATTTTCAAAATCCAAAGGGTTGTCCCCTTTCATTATATAATCTTTTGCTTCTTTATCAAAAGCATGGCTATTCCTTCTAAATACTTCTGTTGCTTTAATTGCAAGCGGACTGTCTATATAGACCGGTATCTTTCGGAGTTCATTTTCCTTGGTACCGATTTCATTCAAATGGCTGTCATAATATTTATTCAGCTCATAAATTAACTCCTGTGTTCTTCCCACTGCAAAGGAAGGAATAATTACGCTGCCTCCTCTCTTAGTTGTTTTTAATATAATATTTATCAGCTCTTCTGTTCTTTGCTCGATGTTTTCGTGAACTCTATTACCGTAGGTTGCTTCCATTATTAAATAATCCGCTCTGTCTATTTGAGCCGGGTCTTTTAATATAGGCTTTTCATGCATGCCCAAATCCCCTGAATATACTATCTTAATAGTATCTTCTTCATCCTTAATCCATACTTCAATGATTGAAGAGCCTAAAATATGACCGGCATCATTAAATTTTACGGTAATATTTTCATCAATATTTATAATTTGATTGTATAAAACAGGTTTGAAATACTGCAGGCTATTCATTGCATCTTCCTGCGTGTACAATGGCTCCGCCAATTTTTTTCCTGAACGTTTTGCTTTATTGTTTTTCCATTCTGCCTCTGTTTCTTGAATATGTGCTGAATCTATCAGCATTATCTCACAAAGGTCATAGGTGGGTTTTGAACAATAAATATCTCCTTTAAAACCTTTTTTCACTAACAATGGAATTCTTCCGCTGTGATCAATATGACTGTGACTTAATAAAAGGCAATCAATATCTGCCGGAGCTACTGCAAATTCTTCTGCATTCAGTTCCTCATCCCTGCCTTGATACATACCGCAATCAAGCATGATATTTTTACCCTGTGCCTGAATTAAGTGGTTTGAGCCGGTAACACCGTTTACTGCACCTAAAAACCTTATTTTCATTACTGTACCTCTTTCCTGTTAAAACTAAAGCAGCTTTTACTTATATTGCTCCACATATAAGTATGACAAAAAAAATCATTTATGTCAATGGCTTGTACCAAAAAACACATTGTCAAAATTTAATGATATTGTAATCAAATAATGAAGGTGTCTCCAATTTATTTTAGAAACACCTTATTAAATCAACATAAATCGCAGTCTCATTCACCAATTTATTTGCTCCCTCTGGTCGCATAAATTGGGAATTCGTTGCGAATGACCTACCAACCATCTGTTCTTCGCTTTGGCTCCAACATATGGGGTTAGGGCATCTTTAATTTTCCATTTGTCTTGATAAAAATATACTTGCCGTTTTTATAAGCTTTTCTTCTACTTCAGACATCTTTGAACCTTTATCCTTCGATAAAAGTATTACGGCTCCGATTGGGTCTCCATGCACCATAATCGGTGATATAACCTGACTGATATAATTATCCGGATTAAATTCATTTGCAGTAATTCTTATTGGTTTTGAAGTTGAATTTGTTGTATACATTTCTCTGTTTTCAATTATTTTTTCCAATTCCGGACTCAGTCTTTTTTCTGCATAATCTTTCTTTGAGCTTCCGGAAACGGCAATTACGCCGTCTCTATCAGTAATTATTGCAATATGTCTGGTTGTTTCAAATAATGATTCCACATATTCCCCTGCAAATTCAGTCAATTCTCCAATAGGTGAATATTTCTTTAATATTATTTCACCTTCTCTATCGGTGAATATTTCTAAAGGGTCGCCTTCTCTTATTCTTAAGGTCCTTCTGATTTCTTTAGGAATAACTACTCTGCCTAAGTCGTCAATTCTTCTGACAATTCCTGTTGCTTTCATTACTTACATTCCTCCAATTACATATTTTTATATTTTTATGACATTTCTTTTAATATTTTCTATTATTTACACTTTAATAGATTTTATCCTACTTAGTTTAATATAATGTTTAAATATTTTTAGGAAAAGAAACATTATATCATTATAATGGAAGGAATAAAAATTATCAACATTTTTTTACTAAAATTAACAAATTTTTAATTTATTACTATTTCCGCAGTGCTTTTCAGTTGCTCCAAAAGGTCTTCAAATTTACTCATTTTATAATATTCAATAAGTTTGTCTTTCTCCGATTCCACTGTTATTTCTCCATTAACTATCTTATCTGTCAACTTAATAATATGATATCCGAAATCAGACTTTACAGGCTGGCTGACTTCTCCCGTTTCCAATGCAAATGCTGCTTCCGAGAAAGGTTTAACCATTTGTGCATAGTTGAAGTAATCCAAGTCTCCTCCGTTTGCACCGCTGCCTGTATCAGTAGACAATTCTTTTGCAAGTTCTGCAAAGTCTTCGCCCTTATTAATTCTTTCAATTACCTTTAATGCTTCTTCTTCTGTATCAACAAGAATATGACTTGCCTTTACCTGCATGTTCATTTTCATATCGTCAAAAATATCTTTTAACTCATCATCATTTGGTTTTAAGCTGTCAATTTTTGATGTTATATAATTATTAATTAATGTTTCTTTTGCCAGTTCTTGTATAATAAATTCTTCTGTCATACCTCTTTGTTCCAAAAAACTTTTATACTCTTCGTCATTTTGGAAATTTATTTTAAAATTCTCTAATGCGTTTTGTTTTTCTTCTTCTGTTACTGTTATTCCTTCTTTTTCAGCAGCATCCACTAAAAGTAATGATTTAGTCATTTCATCCATTACATATTCTTCATATAATTCCTTATAAGTTAAACCTTTTGATGCTTCTGTTTCCCAGACACCTTCGCCAAATTGATACTCAACATAATCCTTATAATATGCCATCGCATCATCATATTCTTCCAGCGAAATAGCTTTGCCGTTTACTGTTGCCTTCACATTATCTTCAATACCTTGGTCATTTTTTTGTGAACATGCTGTAAATGCTAAAGCTATGCATAATAAAGTAATTAAGAACAGTGATTTTTTAAATTTGCTCATGTTTTTCCTCCACAGCAGTTATACCTGCTTTAAAATTATTTAGTATTTCTAAGAACTTCTCCAATTCCTTAAGAATTTTCATTTGCTCAAGAGAATCTAATTTATATTTAATAGTTGGCTCGTTTGTTCCAACAAAACTTATCTTTTCAAAATAATTCTTGATTAAAAATTCAATTATATCCTGACTCAGGTCATTTGTTTTTGTCATTTCAATGTTCACCGTATTTCCTGCCTGAGTTATTGTTTTTATGTGAAGTTTCTTGCACAATGATTTGATGTATGATATTTTCAAAAGATTATCCACTTGAATAGGAATATTCCCAAACCTGTCAATAATTTCTTCCGTAACATCAAGTATATCATTCTTATTATCTGCTGCTGCTATTTTTTTGTATATTTCTATTTTCTGCTCTTCGTTTTCAATAAATGATGAAGGAATGTAGCCGTCAACATTTAAATCAACTGAGGTTTCAATATCTTCTTCCAACTGTTTACCTTGAATTTCCCTAACTGCCCGCTCTAAGAACTTCACATACAAATCATATCCTATTGCCAACATATGACCATGCTGTTCTGAACCCAATATATTTCCGCTGCCTCTTATTTCTAAATCCCGCATGGCTATTTTAAAACCTGAGCCGAACTCGGTAAATTCCTTTATGGCCTTAAGCCTTTTATCGGCAACTTCTGACAGCATCTTATCCTTTTCATAGGTAAGGTATGCAAAAGATACTTTGTTTGACCTGCCTATCCTTCCCCGAAGCTGATACAGCTGCGAAAGTCCTAAATAATCGGCATTATCAATAATCAGAGTATTTACATTGGGTATGTCCATTCCGGTTTCAATTATGGTTGTACAAACCAAAATATCATATTCCTTATTGACAAACTCAAACATTATATTTTCAAGGTGTCTTTCGCTCATTTGCCCGTGGGCTACTGCAATACGTGCTTCAGGAAGAAGCTTCCTGAGCTTTGATGCCGCATGATCTATATCAGCCACTCTGTTATGAACATAATAAACCTGGCCATTTCTTAAGAGCTCCTTTTCAATTGCATCCTTTATCAATCCTTCGTTATATTCGATAACATAAGTCTGTATAGGAAGCCTGTCTCCCGGCGGTTCAGATATAATGCTCATGTCCCTTACACCAATCATCGACATATGAAGGGTTCGTGGTATAGGTGTTGCTGAAAGCGTAAGTACATCAATGTTTGATTTAAGCTGCTTTATCAATTCCTTATGTCTGACACCAAATCTTTGCTCCTCATCTATTATCAAAAGACCTAGCTCCTTAAATTTAAGCTCCTTAGAAAGAAGTTTGTGTGTCCCTATTACAATATCAATCAAACCTTTATTTAGCTCATTGATTATTTTGTTTTGTTGATAATGTGTTCGAAAACGGCTGAGCATTTCAATTTTAATGGGATATCCTCTGAATCTTTCGACCAAATTTGTATAATGCTGCTGTGCTAAAATTGTTGTAGGAACTAACATTACCACTTGCTTTGAATCCATAACCGCTTTAAATGCAGCTCTCATTGCCACTTCAGTTTTTCCGAATCCCACATCACCGCAAAGAAGTCTGTCCATGCATATGGGTTTTTCCATGTCTTTTTTGATTTCTTTAACGCAGCGAAGCTGGTCTTCTGTTTCTTCAAATGGAAATTTGTATTCAAATTCTTTCTGCCACTCGGTATCACCTGAAAATGCATATCCTTTTGAAACCTTTCTCCTTGCATAAAGCTTAATCAGCTCGCCTGCCATATTTTGTATGGCCGCCTTTGTGCGCTCCTTAGTTTTTGTCCAGTCCGAGCTGCCCATTTTATTAAGCTTCGGTTTTTCCGAATCTGCACCAATATACTTTTGAATAAGAGACATTTGGTCAACAGGAACATACAGCTTGTCTTCGGCTTTATACTTGATGCACAAATAATCCTTTTGAATATTTTGCACCTCAATTTTTTCAATTCCTGCATATTGACCAATTCCGTGATGCTCATGTACTACGTAATCTCCGACTTTTAAATCGGTGAAAACTTCAATTACAGCACCTTTTCGTTTTTTTGGCTTACGGGACTTGCGCTTTACTGACCCAAGCACTTCATTTTCGGTAAGTACAAGGAGCTTATTATCGTAAAATTCAAATCCTTTTATTAATTCTCCGGGTGCTATAACCACTTGACCACTTTCAGCTATATTGGCATCTTTAGACAATGTGGCGGTGCATTCATAATCATTTAACAGATTATGAAGTTTCCTGCAGCTTTCATAGGTGCTAAGAATTATATCTACTTTGTAACCCTTATATTTCAGCCTGTTTAGCTCTTTTGACAACTCTTCAATCTTGCCGTAATAAGAGGGAGCTTCTTTGAAAAGCATATGGACAGAAGTTTCTGTTCTAATTATTTTCTCTTTGCCGTTAATTGAAATAAAAGGTCTATTAGAAATTTCCGTCAAAAGCTCATGCTCACTTAAATACACTTCGCTTTGATTTGAAAAGATTTCTCCCTTTTCAAATAATTCGGTGAATTTTAAATGAAAGCTCTCATTTAATGTATTAATTTCTTCAAATACTCTTTCAGGCTCATCAATAAGAAGAATAGAATCATCCTCAAAATAATCCAAAATATTTGAAAATGAATGTTTTATAAAAGGTACCAAAAGGTCAGCATTTTCAATACCCATACCACCCATCAGCTTATCTTGATAGCTGTTGTAAAGGTTTTTTAAATTCTTTAACGCTTCTTTGCCAAGTTTGCTGTTTTGACGCTCATTATAATCCTTTTCAACTTCAGATAAAATAGTTTTTATTTCTTCTTTTTTAAACAGAATGTCACTGCAAGGAAGAATCTTAACGGAGTTTATGTTTTTAACAGAGCGCTGCGTTTTTAAATCGATTAATCTTATTGAATCTACTTCATCATCAAAGAATTCTACCCTGACCGGATTCGCTTCTGAAGGAGAAAAAATATCAATAATTCCACCTCTTACAGAAAATTGACCAACTCCTTCTATTGCATCTACTCTCTCATATTTAAGCTTAATCAGACAGCTTCTTAATTCATTTAAGTCATAGCTTTTGCCATATTTTAATTCTATAATGCTTTCCTTAAATCTATCTTTAGACATTACTCTTGTAATTATTGAATTAATTGAAGCCGTTACAATGATTTTCGGTTTATTAAGAATGTCATTCAATAGATTTGCTCTTTTATGCTCCACGTCCTTGCTTAAAGCATCAACATTATACAAAATGAATTCTTTAGGCTGAAGGCGGTCTGAGTGCCGGGTATAAGCCCTAATACTCTCTTCATACTTTTTTGATTTTGCTTCGCTGCCGGTTAGAATTAATATTTTATTGGATGTATCTAATAGATTGCATGCTAAATAAGCTGCTCCTTCTTCATTGAGCCCTTGGAGCAGCTGACTTTTTCTTTTATTGTAATTATCACAAATCCTCTTAAATTTTTCTGTTCTTTGAAATTGGTCAAACAAAACTTTGTTCATATTAAAGGTGTTTCCCCTTGCTTGTTGATATTAAATTTCTGCATTGCACTGTCAATACCGTTTTTAATAATTTCTACTGCAGATTCTGCTGCTTTTTCAATAATGGGAGCGACTATATCTTTTTCAGATAATGAAAATTTCTGCAGCACATAATCAGCCAAGTCCATTTCTTCATTTTTTCCTATTCCTATCCTTATGCGCGGAAACTCACTTCCTATACCCTCAACTATTGATTTCATCCCATTATGAGTGCCTGCACTTCCACAAGGCCTGATTCTTAAAGTACCTAGGGGTATATCTATATCATCGTAAATAACAATGAGGTTTTCAGTTGGAATTTTATAAAATTTCACTATTTCCATTATGGCAATTCCGCTTCTGTTCATGTAGGTTACGGGTTTTACAAGCATGACTTTTTCTCCGTTTATGGAAGTATCCCCATATACAGAGTTGAATTTTAGTTTATTCAGCTTTATATCAAGTTTTTCCGCTAAATATTCTACTGCCATGTAACCTGAATTATGTCTTGAACTTGTATATTCCTTACCCGGATTGCCAAGTCCTGCAATTATATACATATATTAACCTCTTTAAAATCTATTCTTACCTTTTCCTTCTTTATTGACCTGCCTTGCTCTTGCAATTGCTAAATCCCCCTCTTTGACATTTTCTGTTATGGTAGAGCCTGCAGCCACATATCCTCCTTTTTCAACAGTAACAGGAGCAATTAAATTTGAATTGCTTCCTACAAAAGCTCCGTCGCCTACTATTGTTTTATGCTTATTCTTTCCGTCATAATTGACAAAAACAACTCCACATCCAATATTAACATGTTCACCCACTTCTGCATCACCTATGTAAGCCAAATGAGATGATTTTGAATTATCGCCGATGTTTGATTTCTTGACTTCAACAAAATCACCTATTTTCACATTTTTGCCTAAATTGCTGCCCGGTCTCAAAAATGCAAAGGGTCCTACACATGTGCCGTCATCAATGTAAGATTCAATAACCTTTGAACTTTCAACAGTTACATTGTTTCTTACAGTTGTATTGACTATCCTTGTACTTGGTCCGATTGTGCAGTGGTCTCCTATAACCGTTCCTTCCTCCAAATATGTATTGGGATAAATAACCGTATCTCTGCCGATTTTAACTGTATCATCTATATAGGTATTATCCGGGTCAATGATTGTAACCCCTGAATACATATGTCTTTGGTTGATTCTTTTTTGCATTATTTTTGTTACTTCCGCAAGCTGAACTCTGTCATTTACAGCCTTGATATCATCTGGCTCCATGAGAAGCCATCCGCCTATTTTAGCTCCTTCATTATTTAAAACCTTTATTGTATCCGTAAGGTAATATTCATTCGAGGAATTGTCGGCAGTAATTTTTTTCAAAGCATATTTTAAGAGTTCCCCCTTAAAACAATATATCCCCGTATTTATTTCCTTTATATTTTTAATTTCTTCAGATGCATCTTTTTCTTCTACAATTTTATCAATAGACTTGTCTGTATTTCTTACTATTCTTCCGTAACCCTTCGGATTGTTTAAATCAGCTGTCATTATCGATGCAGCACAGTTGTTTTCAAAATGATATTTCATAAAGTCAATTATTGTTTCTTTTCTGATAAGAGGACCGTCTGCGCAAAGTATTAAAACCATTTCTTCATCATCAATATAGTTTTCTGCAGCCATTACGGCGTAACCCGTTCCGTAGGGAACATTATCACCGATAGGCTGTTCAACAGTTTGTACATTCATATCTTTAATATTGTGTCCAATTTTTTCTTTTCCATGTCCCAAAACAACAATATTTTTATCTATGCCTGAATTTACAGATGTTTCAATTATGTATTTAATCATTTCTTTTCCACAAACTTTGTGCAGTGTTTTCGGAATATCTGATTTCATTCTGGTACCTTCACCTGCTGCTAAAATAATTGACATACTCATAATAAATTCTCCTTAATGTAATAAACTGTAATACTGAGTTATTATATATCATATTATTTAGTAAGTCAAAAAAATATTCATGTATTCGGGGACATTCCTCCTACCAACAGAGTCTCAAAATCGGGGACATTCCTCTGACCTTCAGAGACTATCCCTATAGTAGAGGTGTGTCCCCTTACCTCATGTAGAGGTGTGTCCCCATACCTTTAAACACAATAAAAGGGTCTATGAAAGACCCGAGTACTGTTGACTGTAATCATCAGTAACAGCGTTACAGAAGAGCGGCTTCTTCCACGTTCTCGCTTTCTTCTGTGCGCTTTTCTTCATATGCTCTAAATACAGCCTCTGCTACAAGATTTCTTGTTTCAGAATTAATAGGATGAGCTATATCCTTAAACTCTCCATCCGGCATCTTCCTGCTGGGCATCGCTATAAACAACCCTTCTTGACCTTCAATTATTTTAATATCATGTACCACAAAACAATCATCAAAGGTTACGGAAACGATTGCCTTCATCTTACCCTCAGAATTAATTTTTCTTACTCGCACGTCTGATATTTTCATGTTGTCACCACCTTCCCCCAATAATTATGTCCATTTTGACCATTATACTATATATAACCAAAAATAGCAAAAAAACATTTTCATAATTTTGTTATTAAAAATATGAATTTATTTTAACAATTTGGGGTTTGGTCGTATTTCAATAATACCTTCTTTTATACTCGTATTATTAAGCACCAATAATGAAGTATAATTGTCTACTAATTTCTTTTCCGGCTCAATAGTTTCAATAACCACAGCAGTCCCTACAACAATTGCATTAAATTCCCTCATCATGTCCTCCATGCCCTTGCAGGTTCCGCCGCCTTTCATAAAGTCGTCAACTATTAAAATTTCAGCGTTTTCCTTTAAAGATCTTTTTGATAATGACATTGTTTGAATATTGTTTGATGAACCTGATACATAATTGATACTGACTGTTGCCCCTTCGGTTATTTTGTTGTTTCTCCTGATTACAGCCACAGGCACATTCAGCTTTTGTCCTGTCATTACAGCCACTGGTATACCTTTTGTTTCTACGGTGACGACATAATCAATATGCTTATTACTAAATTCAGAAGAAATAACTTTAGCAATATTCGACACAATTCGAGGATTGTTGAAAATATCGGTCAAATAAATAAATCCGCCGGGCAGTATTCGGTTTTTTTGCGAAAATAATAAGCATAACTGCTCAAGTATATCATTTCTTTCCTTACTGCCCAATATGGGTATGAACACTACTCCGCCTGAAGCTCCGGAAATGGTTTCAATCCTGCCAAAATCCATCTCTTCCGCTAATTTCTTAACGATTGCCACATCTTCACTTATTGTTGATTTTGCTGCATTGAAAATTTCACAAAAATAATTATATGAAAACAAGCAATTTGGTTTTTCAGCAAAAATTTTCATCAATGCACCGATTCTTTGATTTCTTTTAAATTTTTTCATTTTATCTCCAACGAATGTTTTGTATTGATTATATAACGAAGGTTCGTATTATTCAAGACTTAGTTTAACTGTCCGCCGGCAAAAATGATGGCTCTTTCCGTCAAAACTTCCATAGGATTAATAAAGCTTCCTTTAAATTTATATAGATATTGTGCCGATGAAAGCTCAGTGCAGCCTAACAAAAATGCAGTTGCTCCTAATTCCCTCAATTCATCTACGCATTCAAACAAAAGGTCTGTACCCGCATCATAGTTTCCTTTTTTTATAACATCATAAATAAATTTCATAATTTTTTCCTGGGTTTTTATTGGGACAACTGTTTTTATCCCCAACTCAGCATAATAATTTTCATAAATTTTTGTTTTAATAGTTCCGTCAGTAGCCATTATCCCAACTACTGCTTCCTTTCCGTATTTGTCATATGTAAACTTGACTGACTCTTCTATCATGTTGATAAAAGGAATGCTTATGTTTTTCTTTATTTCCTCTATAAAATAGTGTGCTGTATTGCATGGCATTATTAAAAAGTCCGCCCCGCCGTTTTCAAGTATCTTCGCAGAATTAACCAATTCTTTAACAGGGCTTTTCCCATTGCCAAGTATTGCCTTAGTTCTATCCGGAATATTGGTATTGCTGTCGATTAAAACACGTATGTGCTCCTGGTCTTTTTCCGCTTTTGTTCTTAAAACAATTCTCTCGAATAAATGCACCGTAGCAAGAGGTCCCATGCCGCCGATAATTCCTATTGTTTTCATAGCCCACCTCATAATTTTTATTAATAAATTATATCATACATCATACATTGTGACAAGGGGACGGGGGGGGGTGCTGTCATAAAAAAACAAGCGTAATGCTTGCTTGTTTTCAGAGCTATAATTTAAAGATGCTTTATGACAAAAATTATTAGCACAAATCTAAATAATTTACTCCGTCTTCCGGTACAATAATTTTTATATTGTTATCTTTTTGTTTCCCTACGATAAACAATGTATAATGCATGTAAGGTGCAGCATCTATACAATGCTCCAATATTTCAGTGCCGTCAGGTTTCTTTAGATGCAATGTATATCTTCCCGACGGAATTGCCACATTGCTTGATACTTTTCCATACTTAATATCAGAAAATAGAACGGTTCCATCTGATGCCGATAAAACTACTTCAGGCTCATCAACACACAAATTTGCTAACCTTAATGCTGACATATTACATGTCATATGATGTGCTTTTTGCTCAGGTACCATTAATATGCAAATTTCGTTTTGATCTTCTTCATCTGCTGAGACAACTGCCGTGTAAGTCAGATTATAATCTATGTCTATATCTGATTCAAATAACAAATTGCCATCTTCCGAATGTATTAAAACATGGTAAGAATTCGGGGGAAACTTCACATACTTTGTGAATTCTCCGATTTTTAAATTCTCCGCCATAAGTATATCATTTACCTGAATATCCAAAGGTAAATTAATAGTATTCAGCACTCTGAAATATGATTTTTTGCAAAAACAGCTTGCCATCATTACACTGTAGTCCATATATCCCCCATATGGATATGTATTGTAATATCTATTTATATCAAACATAAAATCACCTCTCTTTACATTATATGATATGAGGTTTTAAACGTTCAATTTCCTTTATAAGAAGGTAAGTTTATTATATGATAAAGATAAACAATTTTCTCCAAATCAGGATATATTGATGAGCTATCTTATTTGCCCGTTTCCGTAAACAATATATTTCGTAGTAGTGAGTTCTTTTAATCCCATGGGGCCTCTTGCATGAATTTTTTGAGTGCTGATTCCTATTTCAGCTCCAAAACCAAACTCAGCTCCATCGGTAAATCTGGTAGATGCATTAACATAAACAGCAGCTGCATCAACTTCATCTAAAAATTTTTGAGCATTTGTATAATTTTCCGTCACTATTGCTTCAGAATGTCCTGTACCGTATTTGTTAATATGTTTGACAGCTTCATCCACACTGTCTACAACCTTAACGGATATTATATAATCCAAGTATTCCTTGCCGAAATCTTCTTCCGCAGCTAAAATTACATCATTGCTGATTTTTGCACTTTCGGGACAGCCCCTAACTTCAACATTATTTTCCTTTAGCCTTTTAATTGCAGCAGGCAGAAGCTTTTCCCTGATATTTTTATGAACCAAAAGGCTTTCACATGCGTTGCAAACCGAAGGTCGAGATGTTTTAGCATTCACTAATATGTCCAAAGCCTTATTCATATCAGCTGATTCATCTACAAACACATGACAATTCCCTATTCCCGTTTTTATAACCGGAACCGTTGCATTGCATACCGCCGCGTTAATTAATCCTGCGCCGCCTCTTGGAATCAAAACATCTATATAATCATTTAGTTTCATGAATTCTACAGCAGTTTCCCTTGAAGTGTCTTCTATAAGCTCAATTGCACCCTCATTGATACCGGTTTCTTTTAAAGAAAGTTTCATAATTCTAACCAGTTCTTTATTGGAATTAATTGCGTCTGATGAACCTCTTAATATAACGGCATTGGATGATTTTAAGCACAATACTGCAGCATCTACGGTAACGTTAGGTCTTGATTCATAAATAATTCCTATTACTCCTATAGGCACTCTTTTCTGTCCTATAATAAGTCCGTTGGGTCTTTTTTTCATGGACAATACTTCGCCGACAGGGTCCTCAAGGTCAATAATTTGTCGTACTCCGGCAGCAATTCCCTTGATTCTTTCTTCATTCAGCATAAGCCTGTCAATCATGGTTTCGCTTATGCCCTTTTCCCTTGAGTTTTTAATATCAATTTTGTTAGCTTCAATTATTTCGGTTGAATGCTTTTCTAAATTGTCAGAAATTATTTTCAAGGCGTTATTTTTAATTTTAGTTGACATATTCATCAACTCATAAGATGCATCCTTAGCATTTTTTCCTTTAATTTTTAATTCATTCATCACATCTTCTCCTTTGCCGCAAACAATGTTCCAACCTGCTTGTTATCCAAAACGTCATAAATAAGCTCCGGCTTTGAACCGTTTATTATGACCATATCAATGCCGCTTTCCACAGCAATTTTAGCTGCAGATATTTTTGTTGCCATTCCTCCGGTGCCAAACTTACTGCCTGCCTTCCCTCCTAATTTTTCTATATCAGGGGTAATTTCATTTACCACAGGTATTAATTTAGCATTTGGATTGGTTTGAGGATTATCATCATAAAGTCCATCCATATCAGTTAAAATAATCAGTACGTCTGCATTTGCCATCTTTGCAGTCATAGCTGACAATGTATCGTTATCTCCGTAAATAATTTCATCTACAGCAATGGTGTCATTTTCATTAATTATAGGTATTACCTTATAAGAAATCAATGTTTCAAGGGTATTTATCATATTTGTTTTTAATTCTTCTTCTTCCATAACATTTTTTGTCAGGAGCATTTGTGAAACTATACTGTTGTATTCAGAAAAGAACTTGTCGTAAATGTACATAATATCACATTGACCTACCGAAGCACAGGCTTGTTTTTCAATAACAGATTTTGGTCTTTCTTTCAGTCTAAGCTTAGATACCCCGGCAGTTATTGCTCCTGAAGTAACAAGAATTACTTCTTTGCCCTGATTGTTCAAATCACTTAATATTTTTGCTAATTTGTCCATATTTCTTATATTAAGTTTTCCGGTACTATATGTAAGAGTTGAAGTTCCTACCTTAAAAACAATTCTTTTAGCATTTTTCATTTTCTCAACAGTCATTTTATAACATCCCTTTACTTATTTTTATACCATTATATCAATAAATTTGTAAATTACAAGCAGAATTATATTTGAACAGAAAATACAGACTCCGCTCTAAAGGTCTGTATTTGTTATATCATAAGTACAAGCCGCCTAAATCGGTTTGCTTCACACCGATACAATGAAAACATAAGAGCAAAGACCCAAGTCTTTGCTTCATTAATTGTATTCATTATTAATCTTATTTTACAACTATATTGAATATTTTCCCGGGTACATATATTTCTTTTACGGTTGTTTTTCCTTCTAAATATTTTGAAATATTTTCATCAACTTCAGCTAATTTTCTTGCTGTATTTACATCCGCATCCTTTGGTAATTCTATTTTCCCTCTTACCTTGCCGCTTATCTGTACAGGAAGCTCTATAACATCCTCAACTGTTTTTTCCTCATCCCAAGCCGGCCATTCTGCCTGATTTAACATGACTTCAAAACCTTGCTCCTGCCATATTTCTTCAGCTATATGCGGAGCTACGGGATAAAGCAATGTAATAAATGTTTTTAATTCGTCACATGTAATGTATCCATCGTTATAAATTTCATTTACAAAGCTCATCATTGCAGCAATTGCAGTGTTAAATTTCATAGCTTCAAAATCTTCGCTTACTTTTTTAATTGTTTTATGCATAAGAGTTAAATGCTTTTCGGAATATCCTTTTTCATCATTTAAAATCTCCTGCATTTTCCAAGTTCTGTCTAAAAACCTTTTACATCCCTTTACGCTTGCATCGTTCCATATGGCATATTTTTCATAGTCTCCGATAAACATAATGTAAGTTCTTAAAGTATCAGCACCGTATTCATCTATTATATCGTTAGGATTTACTACATTTCCTCTTGATTTGGACATTTTTTCTCCGTCTGCACCAAGGATTAAACCTTGAGCCGTACGCTTCGCATATGGTTCTTTAAATGGCACGGCACCTATGTCATACAGGAACCTGTGCCAGAATCTTGAATAAATCAAGTGTCTCGTAACATGCTCCATTCCTCCGTTGTACCAATCAACAGGACCCCAGTAATCAAATTTCTCTTTTGATGCTATTGCTTCATTATTGTGGGGGTCTATATATCTTAAGAAGTACCATGATGAGCCTGCCCATTGAGGCATAGTATCAGTTTCTCTTTTTGCATCTTCACCGCATACCGGACATTTTACATTTACCCATTCCGGAATATTCGCAAGCGGTGATTCTCCCGTTTCAGCAGGACGATAATTTTCAACTTCAGGCAATAATAACGGAAGCTCCTCTTCCGGCACAGGAACCATGCCGCAATGAGGACAATGAATAATAGGAATCGGCTCTCCCCAGTATCTCTGTCTGTTGAAGGCCCAATCCTTCATCTTGTAATTTACTTTTCTTTCTCCTAAATTATTTTCTGCCAAATAATCAGTTATCTTCTCAATTGCATCCTTAACCCTCAAACCGTTAATCATGCCCGAATTCACCAGTATTCCGTCTTCTACATCGGTAAATGCTTCTTCTTCAACATTTCCTCCGCCGATTACTTCGATTATGGGAATATCGTATTTTTTTGCAAAATCCCAGTCCCTTTGGTCATGACCGGGAACACCCATAATAGCACCTGTTCCATACCCCATCATAACATAGTCAGCAACCCAAATAGGCACTTCTTCTCCATTAACGGGATTAATAACAGTCAATCCTTTTACTTCTACTCCCGTCTTACTCTTAGCTAACTGCACTCTTTCAAATTCGGTTTTCTTTTTTGATTCTTCCTGGTATTCTTTTATTTCATCCATATTCCGAATTATATCTTCATACTTTTTAATAAAAGGATGCTCAGGAGCCATTACCATAAATGTAACCCCATACAAAGTATCAGGTCTTGTTGTAAATACTCTTAAATTGTCCTCTGTATCCTTTAATTTAAAATCAACCTCAGCACCATAAGAACGCCCTATCCAGTTTTCCTGTTCAAGTCTTATACGAGGTAAATAATCAACTTCATTCAGCCCGTCTAAGAGCTTATCTGCATAGTCTCTGATTCTCAAGAACCATACATCTTTTTCCATCTGCACTACCTGGCTGCCGCAACGGTCACATATGCCGTTTTGTGAATCCTCATTTGCAAGAACAACCTTACAGCTGTTGCAGAAGTTTACATATGTTTTATCCTTGTAAGCCAAACCATGCTTAAATAATTGCACAAATATCCATTGAGTCCATTTATAATACTCAGGATCTGTTGTATCAACGCTTCTTGACCAGTCAAATGAATATCCTGCAGCATTAAGCTGTGCAGTAAAAACCTTGATATTGTCATCCGTAACCTGTCTTGGATGTTTTCCTGTCTGCATTGCATAGTTTTCCGTGGGAAGACCAAAAGCATCCCAGCCAATTGGAAACAATACATTGTATCCTTCCAATCTTCTTTTTCTTGATATTACCTCAAGAGAAGTATATGCACGTATGTGTCCCACATGCAGTCCTACTCCCGATGGATATGGAAATTCCACAAGACCATAAAATTTCTTCTGGTCTGTATTATCTTTCGCTTTAAATGTTTCATTCTGTTTCCATATTTCCTGCCATTTTTTTTCAATGACTTGCGGATTATATGATTTCATTTTTTTGCCTCCAAATTTTTACAAAATAAATCTTCCTCCCTGCTGGGACGAAGATTCCGCGGTACCACCCAAATTAGGCATTAAGCCTCACTCAATATTATAACGGCATTACCGTTTGAAACTACTTTAATTTCGCTTCAAATACTCATGGACGAGTTCAGCTTTCTTTAGCAATACCGTCTCACACCAACCGGCGGCTCTCTTGAATTGTTTATAGCCTACTACTTCCATTCACAGTATTTTATTAACTTTTCATTCGATTATATCAGAACAAAAAACGTATTGCAATAACAATTTGTAAATCTTTACATTTTAGCTTTGCCGCACCTGTTTCTATGACAGCATCTTTCGCTGTGGAGCCCGCCTTCACCGTCGCAAAGCTGGTAATCTCCGCCTTCTATTCTTAAAACTTTACCGTTTACCAAGGATTCTGCAATTTTCTTCCGAGCTTCCTGATAAATGCCCTGGACAGTTGTTCTTGCCACATGCATTTGACTTGCACATTCTTCCTGAGATAGCCCTTCTAAATCTATTAATCTTATGGTTTCATATTCATCAACTGTCATAATAACAACATGTTCCTTTTCAACCGGAGAATCCAGCGGTCCGAAACGGTTTACATCCGGCAAGCAGCAAACCTTTCTCCATTTTCTCGGCCTAGGCATTCAAAACACCTCATTTCAATATTATAACCTTATTATATCTAATTTATGAAATATGTCAATAACTCCAAACATCAAACCCAAAGTAAACAGTGAGAATTGTTTAAAATTTTTCTTAATGGGTAATACTTTTATATAATTAATTTTAAAGGAAGGAAAAATTATGAAGAGGTTTTTGATTATACTATTTGTAGTAATTGCAATAACTATAATGTTTACAGGATGTACAAAAATGGAAAAAGGACAAACAGGCACTGAAACTGCGTATAAAAAAATCAGTGCACAAGAGGCAAAAGAAATAATCGAAAGTGAAGATGTTATTATTTTAGATGTCCGAACTCAAGAAGAATACAATGAAGGTCATATAGAAAATTCTGTTTTGCTGCCGTTAAATGACATTTCATCTAAAGCTGAAGAAATTCTTACAGATAAGGATGCAAAAATACTTGTATATTGCAGAAGCGGAAATAGAAGTGCCACAGCATCTAAACAATTAATCAAAATGGGATATACAAATGTTTATGATTTTGGAGGAATAATCTCCTGGCCATATGAAATAGTGAAATAGCCTGAATTCCTTCTCCAATGCAAAAGTCGCCTTTTATTTAAC
>ENA-UOOR01001378-UOOR01001378.1-fermentation-metagenome-genome-assembly--contig:-NODE-1378-length-28929-cov-5.296634_pt1 | contig 28929 bp, 25 predicted proteins | sample MGYA00245780_ERZ724029 | MGnify/ENA primary metagenome ERZ724029 (study PRJEB28704, sample SAMN03018315) | fermentation metagenome | biome: anthropogenic terrestrial biome; feature: soil; material... | reverse complement strand
TTTTGCACATTCTTACCCGTAATCGCCATTTTTCTCTTCTCCGCTCTCGTCAGTCCCACTTTTCGCATTTAATCTATACCAAGCAAAACACTTTCGCAAGCTTTCGTGTTTTGCTTGGTCGTTTATGGTCTGCAAAAAGTGAGATTGATCGCTTCGGTTTGCGAAAAGTGAGATCTATCTAAGATAAGGTACAGGATCGAGCGCTTCGCCTTCAAACACAAGTTCAAAATGGAGATGGTTCCCGGTGGCGTTACCGGTTCTTCCCACTTTAGCAACGGGCTGTCCGCGCAGGACTCCGTCGCCGGTACACACCAAATTCTCCGCATTATGCGCATATTTGGTGTGGTAGGCACCATGGTCGACAATGACGAGGAGACCATACCCCGATTGCCAACCGGCATAAGTTACTGTTCCCGAAGCCGCCGCATGAATGGGCGTCCCGGCCGCCGCTGCTAAATCGATCCCCCGGTGTAACCGTCCCCACCGCATACCATACCCGGAGGTCAGCCGCGCCCCGCGTAAGGGATGGAATAACGCCACCTGGAATAAAGATGGTTCGCGACCGGCCGTCACCGGTATACTCCGCGGTCCGCTCAATCCCCGACTGGTCGACGCTATTCGACGCACTTGTAGATAATCACCGGACTTGATCTTTTCCGGATTTAAACCGGGATTGAGCGCCGTTAGTTCGGTAACCTTCATCCCGTGACGACGGGCGATTGACCAGCAGGTATCGCCCCAGCGGACTTGATAACAGTCCTCGTCCTTCTCCTTGATGGCGCTCACTTTAGTTGCGGTACTCGTTTTTTGGGGAATGGCGCGGGTCGCTGCCGCCGGAGCAGTTTTGAGTTCTGCGGTCAGCATGACGGTTTTTAAAACCGGGCGTAACCGTAGCAGATCGAAGAGATTGAACTCTTGTTTATTATTAACTTCCTTGCCTCCGGTCGGGCCGGATACAAGACACATGGCCACAAGACAACCAATGCTTTTTCGACCTAAACGAAACCTTAGGTTCTCATCCATCTATTGTCTTACCTCCGAATCCTCGCCCCATTTTACTGGGTTATAACCAAAATTTATGAGATGACTTGCTTTATCATATCCGCAACGAGGAGTTTTCATACATCTGCGAATTCCCCAACCGGTTGTTTATTGGTTATAACATCCTTTTACATTGTCAGAGGCGGAAGCGGAGAGTTTTATTTATTCTTGGACTCTTTTACTCAGCACATTCTCGGCAAAAGAAGAGTTGAGGATTAGACTCTGTAGCTCTATATTATTCTCAGTATGGGATAATCGGTCCAAAAGCAGCTCCATTGTTTCAGCCGGCCCCATCGAGCTGAGGAGTTTCCTGATCACCCAAGTCATTTCCAGTTCCTTTTGATTAAGGAGGAGTTCTTCTTTACGGGTCCCGGAACGGACAATATCAATCGCGGGAAAGATCCGACGGTCGGCCAGTTTCCGGTCAAGGTGCAGCTCCATATTGCCGGTTCCTTTGAATTCTTCAAAGATCACTTCATCCATCCGGCTTCCGGTTTCCACCAGAGCGGTAGCCATAATCGTTAAACTCCCCCCTTCCTCAATCTTCCGAGCCGCGCCGAAGAAGCGTTTCGGCTTGTGGAGGGCACCGGGGTCAACCCCGCCTGACAGGGTCCGTCCGCTGGTTGGTTCCACCAGGTTATACGCCCGGGCCAATCGGGTAATGGAATCAAGCAGAATCACCACATCTTTTCCTACTTCCACCATGCGTTTTGCTCGTTCGAGCACAAGTTCAGCCACGCGCACATGGTTCTCAGCCGGTTGGTCAAAAGTGGAACTGACTACTTCTCCAGAGACTGACCGTTCCATATCAGTTACTTCTTCCGGTCGTTCATCGATAAGGAGGACGATTAGGTAAATTTCCGGATGGTTTTTCGTCAGACTGTTCGCGATATTCTTCAGGAGAGTCGTCTTCCCAGCCTTAGGTGGTGCCACGATCATTCCCCTTTGACCTTTCCCTATGGGAGCAATGCTGTCCACCAACCGCATGGCTAACCCTTTCGGATGTGTTTCCAATGTTAACCGTTCTTGGGGATAGATCGGAGTTAGTTCTTCAAAATAGGTTCTTTCTTGGTAGGAGTCAGGATCGAGGTAATTCACAGCTTGGGTTTTGAGGAGAGAAAAGTAGCGTTCGTTATCCTTCGGGGGCCGAACTTGACCAGCCACTAAGTCTCCGGTCCGCAGGTGAAAACGGCGAATCTGAGAGTTGGAAACGTAAACATCATCGGGGCCTGGTTCATAATTATCGACGCGCAAGAAACCATAACCCTCCGCCAGCGTCTCCAGCACCCCTTGGGAAAAGATCCGTCCTTCCTGGGTGGCTAGAACTTTAAGCAATTCATAGATGAGTTCTCTTTTTCGGTACCGGGTATAATTGTCAATCCCGGATTCCTTCGCGATTTTCTGGAGTTCGGTCAGGGTCTTCGATTCATAATCGGCAAATTGCATTTGTTCACCTCAATTAGAATAATTTCATCTTAGGTCTTCCATTAGGGCTTTTTGCGTTGTCCCCATATTCAACTGTCCCAGCACAATATATTGATAGCCGATTTGCAAGCAACACACTATATATTGTAGTGGGCTCTTTTAAAAAGGATACAACGCAAAAAGCTTCATTAACAAAGAGCAAAAAAGTCGGCCGCGCGCAGCATTTCTCCTTTTATCTGCCGGAGCACACTGGCCTTTATTTTTATTTCCAGTTCCAGCCATGCCCAAACCTGTGTTTTGAAATCAGGATTAGTGTCATAGCCTTCCAGAAACCCGATTCCGGCTTCCTGGGCTAAATTATCAGCCAGAAAAACCAATGCTACCGCCGCCCAGTAATTTCTGGTCTGGACCGGTCGATGATGATGGCACAATACTTCCACAAGCAAGGGAGGGAAATTCCACTGCTCAGCCAACATTTTATTGATCAACGTATGATTAAACCCCAAAACCTGCTCCTCCGCCCGGATGAGCGGAAGGTGTCCCTGACTGGTAAGGGCGAATAGCTCTTCAAATTCCGTGGTTAAACAGAGATCCAAAAGGAGCACACCAATATCATGCAAAAGACCGGCGCTAAAAACTTCGTCTTCCAAGGGAAGGCCGGCGCTACGCGCCAAGATCTTAGCGCCCACCGCTGTCCCGACGGCATGCTGCCATAGGGCAATACGGTCAAAGCCTTTATGTTCGCCTTTCATCTGAAAGAGACCGGCGATGGTAATACTCAACACCAACTCTTTAAGGGTTCGATACCCTAAAATGACAATACCTTGACCAACGGTGGTGATCCGGCGGGGGAAACCATAATAAGCGGAGTTGACCAGTTTTAAAACTCGCGCAGTTAAAGCCTGGTCGTGTTGGATAACTCGCTCCAATTCCCCAGCGGAAGACGTAGGGTTATTAATGAGGTCGACCACGCGTTGCGCGATCAATGGGAGGGTAGGAAGCTCGTGCATCCTGTTTTCCACTAGTTTAAGGAGGGTCATCTCTGTCAACTCTCATTATTTTTTTTGGCGAACTTCTCGAGGACCGAGAGCAGACTGTTGGGGATCGCGGACAGGGGTAATTGGTAATGAACGGCACCGATTTCCGCAGCAACCCGTGGCATTCCATAAATAACACAGGTTTCAGCCGACTCCGCAATGGTAATCCCACCCGCTTCTTTAATCATCTTTAAACCATAAGCCCCATCGGCACCCATACCCGTCAAAAGGATCCCGACCGACTGATTTTTAAAGACACTAGCCACGGAATTAAAGAGGTAATCAACAGAGGGTCGATAAATGATGTCTTTGGACGCCAATTTGATTTTGATCGTCCCCGCTTGGCGTAGCAACCCTGTTTGTAATCCCCCCGGGGCCAATAAGACCTCACCGGGGATTAGCTCGTCACCGTCTTCCGCCACCTTCACGGTTAACGGAGAAAGTGCATTTAACCGCGCAGCCAAACTACCCATAAATTCTCGGGGGATATGTTGGGCAATCAGGATACTCCAGGGAAAATCCGCTGGAAGGTGCGACAGCAGATAGCGCAGAGCGCGGGGACCTCCGGTCGAAGCGCCCACCGCCACCACTCCTGTGGGTAAGTGGTGGGAAAAGACCTTTTCCTGGACGGGGACGTCGTCCGGTAATTGGCGGATCAGATCTGGCGTCACCCCGGCGGCAGCTTTCACTTTAATGACTAGTTCATCCTGGATCCGCCACAATTCTTGCGATGGTCTCGATACCGGTTTGGTGATAAAATCAACGGCACCCAGTTCTAAGGCTTGAAGGGTCTGTTCGCTTCCTTCCACCGCCAAAGAGCTAACCACCACCACCGGGAGGGGATGCTTTTCCATTACTACAGCGAGAAAAGCTAACCCATCCATCCGTGGCATTTCTAAATCCAAAGTCACCACTTGCGGATGGTAGTACTCTATCTTTTTTAAAGCATCGATCCCGTCTGTCGCCACTCCAACCACATTGATCTCGGAATCGGACTCTAACATTTGTTTGATTAACTGGCGCATAAAAGCAGAATCATCAACGACTAAGACAGTAACGGCCAAACGCACTCGCCCTTTCTCATGGTCTTTTAACCATTCCCTCTTCTTGTCTTATTCGCCGGATTCCCTTTCGTTCCTGCCAGTCACAGACGGGGCTACCGCCAGCATTATCTTCCGATTACTTTCCTAATGTTATTTTCCCAATCAAGCAATAAATAACAACTATCGCCCGGTGTAAGTGCTGAATTGGAGAGAGCAAGCAGTGGTGAAAGGGTTAAGCGCCAAGCTGCTCCCTGGTCGACAGGGCGAACGGTGAGGGCGCGACGAGTAGTGTCAACCGCCAAAACCTCGACTTCAATGCCGACATACCACCCATCGACCAAACGGAGCACTCCTTGTTGGTCAAAGTAAAGTCGCGCCGCAAAATAGAACTCGGGGGCGATTGGGCGCAAGGCGGCCGTAATCCCAAGCTGACCATTGATAAAAACCGCCGCTGCCGAGGAAGAAAAGGTTTTTTCCTGGCCATCCGCTACTGCCCCCAAGGTTATTTCTCCATCGGCAGTTGCGGAGATTTCGCCCGTTTTAACCACTAACGGTCCATATTGTTCTGTACAGTCACGAACTGCTTGTACAACCAACGCTCGATCGGGCACGGAGCATGTATGTTCAGTCGCTTCGCTTGTATACGACAGCACAAGGAGAAGGCCAAGTATTCCTAATCTAACCCATTTTTTCATATGGTTACCACCCCTTATTACCATTCTCGGCCAAAATAAGGGGGGTTATACCTGGACCCATTTAACTTTTTTCTACATCTGCTTTTAAATACTACTTTAGAATACCTCACCCAAACTAAAGTGCCAGCGCGGCGAGGCATCTTCTGTATTCAGCGGTACCGCATAATCAAGACCAATGTTCAATCCGGCTAGGAAAAATTTTAAACCAATTCCCACGCCGAGGGAAGGTGCTGCCGAAATCCGTTCCGAACCGTTCCAAACCCAAGCTGCATCAGTAAAGACGCCAACGGAAAGGCCGGTACTTCTAAGCTGTTGGTAAGATTCCGGCCAGGCCAAGAGCCGTAGCTCTAAATTGGTCAGGATAAAGCCGTCACCTTGATAGCGATAGGCCGGGTACCCCCGCAGTACGGTATCAGCCAGCGTCCCTAACAGCCCCATATTCGTTACGGTTCCTAAACTACTGACCCCAACCTGTTGCACCCCGCCGAGGGCGAACCCCCGGTGGCTGGGGTAGTCACCCCATATTTTCCCGGCGCGCGCGCTCGAAATTAGGGTGGTACGGCCCCAAGTCCAGTAGTTACGGTAGTCGCCTTCGACTTTGATATTTTTATAGGCCGTGCCCAGGAACGGGTAGGCACCACCGATACTAAGGTAGGCCCGACACCCTTCTTGGGTGAGAAAGGCAAAATCATCATGGGTCAACGTCGCTTCCACGCCAAAGAGGGAAGCCTCATCCACCGGGTAACGGAAATGCGTTAACGGAGCGAAGCTTTCGTACTGAATCCGCAAATCCAATCGGTTTTCGTTACGATAATGCCTACTGGCCAATAAACTTACACCCTTCTGCAATTCCCAAAAACCCAGACCCCAGGGGGGACCAGTGTAGACCGGCATCTGGTAAAAGTTTAATCCATAGGACCAGAAAGGTGTATGATAGGTATAGCCTAAGACCAGGTTAACCTGTTCCTCGCTCAAGGCCAGGAGGACAAATTGGAGTTCCTGATCCCGGAGAATGCTGCTCATCTTCCCATAGGTAGCGGCGCGAAAAGAACCATCATACACGATGAAGGGGATAAAATACTCCATCTCCAACTGTGAGTGGTAATCTTCGTATCGTGGCGCGGTCGCTCCTGCCGGTGCCAATAGTACGCAAGAAAAGATCGCCAACATTACAACTACGAGGCCGCGTCTGAGCTTCAGTTTGCCCATCTCTAGATCCCCCCTCAAGGTTAAAAGCTTGGTTGGTAGCGGTAAAACTCCGAACGTTTGTTATTATAAAGGGTAACCAAAAAGCCGTCGCTGGCAGGAGCCAGCTCCAGCACGGTCTCGCGGTACGGCCAAATTATTACAGTTGTGCCCTCAGTCTGGTCGACCGTGGCTGGGCGGTAATAACCATGTTCGCCGGCGAGGCAGTACAAGTTCCCGGCAGGGTCCCAAACCGGATTACGGTGATGTTGGGTAGTTCGGGTCAGTAGGTGCGCCCTATTCCCATCCCAGAGGTAGAGCTGGTCGTACTGGTCGCGAGGGGAAACATAAGTTAATTGCTCTCCATCCGGCGCCCAGGCCGGATCGGTCTCGTCCGCGTCGGTAGCGGCAATCACACTCAAGAAACGCCCTTCCGGATTGATCAAGAAAAGGTCGGTATCGCCCTTCACATTAGCCGCTACCGCGATCCGGTCCCCCTGCGGTGACCAAGCTACGGCCATCGGATTCGTTACTTCCGAGCGGAGCGGCGTCTCCACGCCGGTCTCCAGATCTAAGCGGTAAAGCCTTCGCTCTCCCTCTTCATCGGAGAGAAAAAGCAACTGGCGTCCATCGGGAGCTAGGTCATAAGCAAAAACCGTCCGGTCGGTTAAGCGCCGCACCTGATCACCGTCGGCCAGATAAAGGTCGTAGATTCGGCCAAGATGGGTGGAGAGAAAGACGACTTTTCCGTCTGCGGTGACTTTCACCATCGACTGGTCACGATAGGTCGGCAGGATCGGGTCACTGTTTTCGGTATAAGCAGGCAAATCTGCACCGGCTTGGTAGATCTTGGTAAGCTCCTCCCGCCAATCCGTCCACAATTCATGAAGGTTACGGTTGAAAAGCTTTTTGAAGGTGGAGTCCCGGTGACCCTGCTTCACTACTGCATCTAACATGGTGCCTAATTGATTCCGCCCATATTTTCGGGCGATATAATCAATCAAAGACCAGGCTTCGGCATAATGGAGATTCCCCCTCACCTGGGAAATCGTACTAATGGAATCCACTTGATCTCGGAGCACCACATCACGGAGAGCCACCTCCCGGTTGGCAAATCTGGTCTCAGGCGGCATATAGTATTCCGCCAACCCTTCCGCAATCCACCCAGGAACCCCTTGGCTCGCTCCATACAAAAGGTTGTTTTTAAACGGCCCGATCGTAATCAGGTGGGTAATTTCGTGGGTTAAAACCCCGCGTAAATCCCGATAAGTGGGTTGTCCGATCACGACCAACCGGTTGACGAGAATATGAGCGACCCCTTCCGAAGTATCGGTCAAGGAAAGGCCGCTGGCCTGCGAATTTTGGTATTCATTCCGCGAAGCAAAAAGAATGACCCGGATTTTTCGGTAGGGGTTTAAGATATACAAGTTACGGAAATCCGGAAACACCCGGTCGAAAGCCTCTTCTTCCAGGATCCGGGCACTACGTTCCGCCAGTTCCTCCAGGCCTTGGTAGAAAAAGATCTCAAAATGGGGGGTCGTCAGCTTTTTCCACTGTAAGACGCGAGGCGAGGATTTCACCTGCCCAAAACGATACTCGGCCCCAGTATTGCTCATCTCAACGGCAGAATGAACCGGGAAAGCCAAGGTAATCCCCAGTACGCATAGACTGAAGACCAGCGCATAATAACGAAGTTTTTTCTGCATCGGTGCACCTCTGTTCGGGCTTTTTGCGTTGTCACTTGATTCAACTATTCCGGTACAATATATTGATAGCCCAACTCAAGTCAAACACTATATATTGTACGGAATCTTCTTTAATGGATACAACGCAAAAAGCTTTGTTCGAAGGTTTCCGTAAGTTCCTGCTTACTTTGGTTGAACTTATATGAGTTTCCATAAACCAGTAGCAATTCCTGCCGGTAATTTAAAGTAAAAAAAAAGAGGTAGTTTCCTCTTTTGGCAAAGTACTCACTTGAAAATCTTACCGAGAAACCCTTTACTCCTTTGGGTTAGTGACTCGTTACTGTAAGTTAAGGCATTGATTACTCCTGTCAACCCAATCTTTCCCTGGTCCAGATTCAACTGGGTCAAGTGGAGATTATCACCCTTAATCGAAAGGACCCCGCCTACCGTTTCCAGGAGAAGTTCAGTCTGGTCGTAACTGCCCACGTTTACGACCCCGTCAAGGGTCAACTTTTCCCGGTTTACTAAGGATAGCTGATGATTATTATTGGTTACCCGCTGCTCCATCCCTGCCACCTCAAATCGTTTGTTTTCTTATATCATATGAGCAAGGATAGGCAATTGGAACAAAAAAACGTGGCATCCGCTGTTACCACAGCTTCATAACCTTTACTTGCGGATAGTAGTGTTTAATAATTTCCTTTGGCTTTTTTCCCGCTTTCGCCAGGGCATGGGCCCCCCACTGGCATAAGCCGACCCCATGGCCGAAACCGCGTCCTTCTAAGGTAATCCCGTCGGCCTCATGATTGATCTCAGTCAGCCAGATGGAACGCATTTTTTGGGGGTCAATGGCAATCCGAAAATCCGCCCCCGCTACGGTGGCTTCACCGTCGGCACCGGTAAATTTTAGCCTAGTCGCCCGGTGGGACTCTTTACTCCGCTCCGCAACAGCAATCCGTGAGACGGCGCCGATCGCTTTTCCCAGTTTCGACAGGGCCTGCCCAATCTCCTGATGGGAAAATCTTTCCGTCCAGAACAGCTCGCTTTCGGGAATCACTTCTGCCTCCGGACAGGAGACGGAACGCATATAGGCCGGCTCTCTCTCTTTATAGGCTAAACCATCTTTCGCCAATGCGGTTTGCCCGCCGCAACTGGCCGAGAACCATCCTTTTACATACCGCCCCCGATAAGTCATTACTTCTCCCTTGGTTTCCCGTACCGCGCGCCGGATCTCCGGCGTAATCGCGTCTGCGTTGTAGGCCTGGGCTTCTGTTTCGTCAGTTGAGATGTCGGTGTTGTGTTCCTCTTTCGTTCCCCCGGTCGCAATAAAGTCCATCGTAAAGGTCCGGGCCACAATCGCTTGGGCAGCATAGGCCTCAACCGGCCAGTCCGGACGCATCTCGCCCGCTACTACCCCCAGGAGATATTCTTCAATCGACATCCTTTCCGTCTTTTTCGTCTCATGGAAGTAGACGGAGATTTCTGGCTCGGCATTCAGCTTTTTCGCCACATTTCCTTCCGCCCCGGGACAACCCATCAGCAAGGGGATGAAAAGCAAAAGACAAAAGAGTACCAAAACCAAACTCGGCATCAACCGGCGCTGTCGCATCATGACCCCTCCTCATTCTCTGCTTCTTAAATGCTCTGCTTCTAGATTTTGCCGAAAAGGAAGGGATTATACAATACCAGCGGGTTTTTAAAGGCGTTTCTTCTCTTCCTCCCAGATCGCATCCATCTCTTCCAGCGTCAGACTGGATAGCTCCTGTCCTTCAAGCGCCACTCGTTCTTCCAGACGCCGAAAACGACGGGTAAACTTCTCCGTGCTACGCCGGAGGGCTAATTCCGGCCGAATTTTAAGAAAACGCGCCAGATTAACTAGGGAGAAGAGGAGATCGCCGTATTCCTCTTCCAGCTTCCGCCGACCTTCTTCATCCTGAGCCCCAGCTTCCCAAGCTTCGACCAGTTCAGCAGCTTCCTCTTGGACCTTAGCCAACGGACCTTCAATCCCCGGCCAGTCAAAACCAACACGGGCCGCTTTTGCTTGTGTCTTTTCCGCATGCATTAACGCCGGAAGGGTCGTCGGCACCCCAGAGAGTGCCGATGACCGCGCACTCCCCTTTTCCTTCGCTTTGATCTGTTCCCAGGTGGCAACCACGCCTTCGGCACTGGTTGCTTCCCCCTCAGCAAAGACATGGGGATGACGTCGAATCAGTTTGGTATTGATTTCTTGCAAAACTTCGGTCAAGTTAAACTGCTCCGCCTCCGCCGCCAGCTGGGCATGGAAGACCGTCTGCAGGAGAAGGTCACCCAGCTCTTCACGGAGATGGGCCGGGGAGTCCTCCTCAATTGCTTCCAAAACTTCATAAGCCTCCTCCAGCAAATACGGCCGTAAGGTCCAGTGGCTTTGTTCTCGGTCCCAGGGACAGCCGTGTTCACTCCGGAGGGTACGCATGATTTCTTCTAAACGCTCTAACTCCTGTCCACAACCCACTTTCTTCTCTCCTTTAAAAAGCTTTAGTCTTTAGTATCCCCCGATGACCAAAAAATGGCCCAGCGGGACACGTATTGGTTTGTTACGTTTCTGCTTGGCCCCATATTAGTCAGCACTTGGAAAAAACCATGTATACCCTCCCCCAAAACTACATAAGATACTATGTGTTAATTTTAAGCGGAAAGGTGGAGGGGTAAATTTGTGGTTCTCCCTGTCACGCAAGGCCTCTTCTTTGCAACCTTTACTTCCATATCGCGTTGACACCAAAAGTGCAGAGGCCACCAAGCTATGCAGCAAGCGCCTTTATCGTTCGTTCAACCACTTATGCACAGACGACGCTTCCCTTGTCCTTTTATGTATTGGCACCGACCGTTCAACCGGGGATAGTTTAGGTCCTTTGGTTGGCAGTAGAGTCCAGGATCAGCTACCCTCCCAAGTCGCAGTCTATGGTACGTTAGACCAGCCCGTCCATGCGGTCAACCTGGAAAAAACCATTACTGAAATTAAGGATCGGTTCGCCAATCCTTTTATTATCGCTGTAGACGCCTGCTTGGGACGGACCGAAAGCATTGGTTATATCAGCATCAAACCCGGCGCTCTACGCCCGGGAACAGGCGTAAATAAGCATCTGCCTGAAGTAGGGCAGATGCATATCATCGGCATTGTCAATGTCGGCGGTTTCATGGAATACCTTGTCCTGCAAAACACCCGCTTAAGCCTGGTCATGCGGATGGCGGAAGTGATTAGCACGGGACTAATCTACAGTTGTCGAGAGTTTTACCGCTCCATCGAAAGGACCTGGCCGGAGCAGGGAGATTTACTCCCGCTCCGGACCGAATAGACTAACTAGGGCGCGCTGCTCCGGAGCGAAGCCAAGCAGCGCCGCACCGACAATCCCTGCCTCATTACCGAGCACCGCCAGTTTTAACTTGGCAGGTGGAACTCCTTCCAGACCATAATGCTCCCCCATCACCTTCTCCTCAAGGGGCGTAAGGAGTGCCATCCCTTGCTTAGAGACCCCTCCCCCAAGCACAATTACTTCAGGTTGGAAGATATTAATGATGTTACCGATCCCGACTGCTAAATACTCCAGGTATTCGTCAACCACAGCGGCAGCCACTTGGTCGCCTGCTTGGGCTGCGTCAAAAGGCGTGCGTGCGGTAATCTTACTTAAATCTCCATCCACCAATTTAAAGAGCAAAGAAGCAGGTGCTTTTTCCGCCGCCGCCTGCGCCGCCTCGATCAAACCCCGGGCGGAAGCATAAGCCTCCCAGCACCCTTTACGGCCACAGGTGCATAATTTCCCCCCAGCGGCAATCACCATATGTCCCAACTCGGCTCCGGCATTATTAAACCCGCTGTAGATGTTATGATCAATAATGACACCGCCGCCGATCCCGGTCCCCAGCGTTACGGTGACGGAATAACGCACCCCGCCAGCGGCGCCAAGTAACCCTTCCGCCAACGCGGCACAGTTGGCATCGTTGTCCACATAGATCGGTAAAGGCAGATGTTTTTGCAGTTCAGCCCGGACCGGCACGTTACGGAACCCCAAGTTGTTATTGTAAATAATCACTCCGTTTTGAACATCCGGCGCGCCGGGGGAACCCACACCCACGCTGTGAATCTGGTCTAAACCAATTCCGGCCTCCTTGGCCACCTCCAGCGCCAACAAGGCCATTTCCTCTAAAATCACCGTAGCGCTTCGCTCTCGCCCCGTTGGAATATTGCCCTGGTGAACAATGTGTCCTTGTTCATCCACCAGTCCGATGGCAATATTAGTGCCCCCTAAATCAATCCCTAGATAATACATGGTCACTCTCCTTTGCCGGGCATAATGAAAATAATCCCTCACCAAGCACGATGAGGGATTATCGACGTTAGGATCTTCCCTTTAGGGAATGGCTTTCTCCGTTTCTTTATCAAAGAGATGGATTTTCTGGGTGTTAAAGACCAGTTGGTGCTCTTCTCCGTCTACCGCTTTCGTATGGGCATCGACCCGGGCGGTAAAGCTATGCACACCATTGGAGACCCAAAGGTAAGTTTCGGAACCGATCAGCTCGCTGACATCAACCGTTGCCTTAATGGTATCCTTTTCCTGAGCATCCGGAGTATCATCCAGCTCGGTGATGTTTTCGGGGCGGATCCCGAAAATGACTTCCTTATCAACATACATATTAGCGGTCTTAAATTTCCCTTCGGGAACATAGATTTTGAAGCTACCAAAATCAACGTATAATGAACTGTTCTCCTTCCGCAAGGTTCCTTCCATAAAGTTCATGGGCGGGGTCCCGATAAAGCCGGCGACAAAAACATTATTCGGGTTGTCGTAAATATCAAGCGGACGGCCTACTTGTTGAATGACTCCGTCTTTCATGACCACGATCCGGTCACCCATCGTCATTGCTTCGATCTGATCGTGAGTAACGTAAATAATAGTGGTCTGTAACCGGTTATGGAGTTTCTGCAACTCGGCCCTCATCTGTACCCGTAGTTTGGCGTCAAGGTTGGAAAGGGGCTCATCCATTAGGAAGACTTTCGGTTCCCGGACGATGGCCCGACCCAGCGCTACCCTTTGGCGCTGACCACCGGAAAGAGCTTTCGGTTTACGATCGAGTAGACTTTCAATCCCAAGGGTTTTAGCTGCTTCCTTCACCCGGCGGTCAATTTCCGCCTTCGGGAATTTCCGTAGCTTTAGTCCAAATGCCATGTTATTATAAACATCCATATGGGGATAAAGGGCGTAATTCTGGAAGACCATGGCAATATCACGGTCTTTCGGTGCCACATCGTTGACCAGTGTATCACCGATGTATATATTTCCAGAGCTAGCTTCCTCAAGACCGGCCACACACCGTAAGGAAGTGGTCTTGCCACACCCGGATGGTCCGACTAGGACGATAAATTCCTTATCTTTAATCTCTAAGTTAAAATCATTAACGGCGACAACACCGTTGGGAAAATTTTTATAAACATGCTCAAAGACTACCTTTGCCACAGTTGTTTACCTCCCACTAATAAATATTTGGAATTATATTTATTTACTATCAGACAATTTGCCCTTTGGTAGGTAGGGCAGTCACCCCCCTCTGTGACCAGTGGTCGCTTTTTAAGATAGTATGTTATTGTAGCATCAGACATGCTGGTCATGGCCAACTTTTCGCTCGAGCTGTGTTTTCTTAATGTTTTATATTCGACATAAATCTCGATTTTCCTGCTGCGAAATTCCGCGTTCCCCGGCACCCTTTACCCATCAAGCTTATGGGGGGATCAAAATAATCGAACGAAATCAGCCTAAACGGACAAAGCCCGGATTACTCCGGGCTTTGTCTATTCTCTTTAAGGTTAGATCGCTTTTTAGAATTGCAGTTCTAAACCAGCAGAGGCTTTCGGTTGTTTTTCCATGAAGTCGTAACCAACACTGAGTTCCAATCCGTTCGGGGCATTGTAACCCACACTGGCTTCGAGTTCGGTTGCTTCCGAATTTTCAACATTGAAATCCCCAGCTAATTCCGCATTGAAATCCATTCCCGCTACATTCAAGGTACGAGCCACCGAATAGTCGATGGTCTTGTGATAATCGGCATAGTCAGCGGCTACTTCAAAACCGTACTGGTTAGCCGTCGCGCCGACGGTGAAGCCGGTCCCATCCTCAAGTATATCTTCATCGGTATTCATATGACTTGGGCTGAATTCTGCCGGAACGTCTTGATAACCGGCGCGGACTTGAAGCCCTTCGAGTACTTCGTATTTACCGTCAACACGGTAGGCCTGCTCGCCCTCGTGGATCGCGGCGTAGGTTCCTGATACTTCGGCCTGCTCAATCGGTTGGACTGCGGTAGAAACAGCATAAGACAGCTCTTCATCAGCTTTCACCACGGTAGCCTGGGCTTCGATCCCTTCAACCAGGTTTGCTTTCACATAAGCGCCCCGGTCCGGGTTACCAGCGCTGTCCAGCGAATAGTAACCGCCAAGAGTGACCGGGCCCATTGCCAGTTGGTCCATGCTGATCCCAGTGGTTTTAATTCCACTGGCGATAAAATCAGAGTAGTTCGCATTCAAAGAACCAATTCTGGTGGTGAACTCAGGGGTTCCCGGAATTAAAGCGCCGTTGGTTTCCAGCCATAGACCTTTAACCTCTAAATTCCAAGGGGTCCACGGAAAAGCGTTCTCCTGATTGCCAAAGCTCAAACCAGCTTTCAGATTGTCGCCAATATTCGCGGCGAGTTCAATCTCAGAGGTTCCGCCAAAATCCTCGACTTGAGTCGCTTCAGTGGTAATCTTACCGCTAAAATCCATATTAGCAGCCATCACAACGGGAGTCACGGTAACAAGCATTAAGAGTGCTAGTAAAGATGCAATGATACGTTTCATCAATTAGTTCCTCCTTAGGTTCTGCGATATTTTCTTCGATTTTTGCTGGAATCTTTTATTCAGATTAGTGCTGCGATAGGAAAAGAATCAAATTGAGTGGTCATGTTTCCTCAATTCTCGCTCTTTTCCGGCGACGAATGGTAGTGCGATGAATTACTACCCCTGTCGATCCGGTCGGACCTAAGTCGTTTTCACCTCCTCTACACCGATCGGTTGTGTCAGGTGTAGTAAACTTTAAACTTAGATGTTACTACGGATGTGGCATGAAATTTTCATGATCCGTTGCTATGCACTACTAATTCGCTTTTTTGAACATAAGTCCTGCTAAACCCCATAATGTATATATTGACTCCCTTGGCAGAATTACGTAACCTACTCCGTTTCCTGCAGTCCTTCTAAAACTGCACGCGCTGCCGTGGCGGTCATCCCCTCCACCGTTAAAAGCTCTTCCAAAGAAGCGGCACGGATTTTCTGGAGGGAACCGAATTTATGCAGCAAGGCCTTTTTTCGTTTGGGACCAATCCCCTTAATCTGGTCTAAACCCGAAGTTAAGCTCTGCTTTTTTCGACGGGCACGATGGAAGGTTAAAGCAAAACGATGGGCTTCATCCCGGAGCTGTTGCAACAGATGCAAAACGTGGTCGTCCCGGTCGAGGCGTAAAACTGCCGCCTCATGAGGCCGGAAGATCTCCTCTTCCTTCTCGGCCAGACTAATCACCGGTTGGTCGGCACGGCCAAGTTCTGCCAAGACGGCAGAGATCGCACTTAGTTGCCCTCTACCCCCATCGATTACCAGTAAATCAGGGAAGGGAAGAAAACTGGAACCGGCGCCCCCTGTTTCCTCTTCTTTTTGTCCCCGTAAGAATCTTCTTTTCACCGCTTCTTGCAACGAGGCATAGTCGTCAATCCCGGTCACGCCCCGGATGCGGAATCGGCGGTAGGCTTCCGGTGCCGGATGGCCGTCCTGAAACACCACCATCGAAGCGACAGTTTCTTCCCCCTGCCAGTGGGAGATGTCGAAACATTCCATCCGCTGCGGAATTCGTTCAAGGCCCAACAAATCGCGCAAGCGTTCTAAAGTCTCTTGACTTTTAGCCGCCGCCAATTTCCGCCGATTAATCTCCCGTTCCAGCAGGAATTGGGCGTTATCTTCTGCCATCCGCAATAACTGAAATTTTTCACCCCGTTGCGGGCGAATCAGTGCTACCTTCTGTTGCTTTTTATTTCGCAGCCAGGTCGCAACGGGCTTTTCGTCGGGCAAGGTCAGCGGGAGAATGATTTCCTTCGGGATATAATCCTGTTCGTCATAGTACTGGAGGAGAAAACTACGGAGGAATTCCTCCGGTTCTCCCAAGAAATCAGTGAAATAAAAGCCTTCTTTCCCAATGAGTTTCCCACGGCGAATCTGGAGAAGCTGGATAAAGCTAGCTTCTTCCGTGACTGCTAACCCAAAGACATCCCGGTCCGTAGGAACACTGGAGACCATCGTCTGGCGTTCTACAATCTTTTGTAGCGCGCGGAGTTTATCCCGACCGAGCGCCGCCGCTTCGTACTCCTGGCGCGCCGCGGCAGTAGCCATTTCTTCTTGCAGTTTCGTTTCCAACTGCTCGGTATGGCCTTCTAAGATCCGGCAAAACTCCTGAATCATCTGGCGATAGTCTTCTACTTGGACTTCTCCGGCACAAGGCCCCATACAGCGTCCGATATGATAATTAAGACAAGGGCGATGCTGTTCGTCGGGGGCTAATGCTTTTTTACAGGATCGAATCGGGAAGATCTTCCGCAAAAGGCGGAGGATCTCCCGGAGGGGGCCTGCTTCGGTAAAGGGCCCAAAATAACGGGCACCATCCCGTTGCGGGCGGCGGGCAATAAATACCCGTGGATATTGCTCCTGCCAAGTTACTTTCAACCAGGGATACTGTTTGTCATCACGGAGGCGGACATTATATTTGGGGCGATGCTCTTTGATTAAATTACATTCCAAAGCCAATGCTTCCAGCTCGGAGCTTGTGGTGATCAAGTCGATCCGCTCCACTTGCTCCACCATGCGGGCAATCCGGGGCGAGTGTTTAGTTGAAGGTTGGAAATAGGAGCGAACCCGCTGGCGGAGGGAGATTGCTTTTCCAACATAGATAATTTGATCCGCTTTATTTTTCATCAAATAAACCCCTGGTGTCGTAGGGAGCAAACGTAGTTCTTCTTCGTTCATCAAGGAAAGCTCCTTTCTCGTGGCTCATCACTCGTCGCTGGTCGCTCATATCCTCGTCTAAAAGAAATCCTATGTCACCAACATTATTTCCATTAAAAAATAGTGGTCTTCATGACCACTACGCCTCTTTTCTATTCCGCAACTTTATCCTAAACAATCTCTGTATAGTTAGAAACACCGTCATAGAATAAACGAATTCTGCAGCGGTCTCCATCATAGGAAACGAATTGATAAACACGAAGGTTACAACCGGCTTCCACTAAACGGAGTTGTCCTTTCCCCTTTAAAAAAGCAATATTCATCCGCCAATCGCCGGTTCTGTTCTGTTCCAGAAAACCGATAATCTCTTCCAGAATAATTACTCCTTCCCCGACCGAGCTTTTTACGTTGTCCTTTGCTTTCGTAAACACTATATAATTGAATCGAAATTAACATAACGGATACAAAGCAAAAAGCTTTGATCGTAAACTTAAACAAAGACTGATTCTTCGCTATTATATTGGACAAAGGCGAGCCTTGTCAAGATGTTTTATGTCAATTTGTAAACTCCCTAGAAAATAGCTCGTGTTGTTCACTAAGCAAGGAAGAGTAGTCGGCGTGAGCGACTACCTAAGAAAGCCGCCGTACGATTTTTAATAAAGCATTCGGCGCTAAAGCAACTATTTGGCCTTTTGCCTCGCCGGTAAGAAATTCGATCTTGATGTCGGCACGGTTAACATCAGTAACCAGCCCCACTTCTAGGTTGTTTAATAAAACAACGCTACCTATCGGATATAACGCAACCGACTGGGCGAGAAGGGTAATAATTTCCGGGTCATACTTCTCCGGTACATCGGCGGCCAGTTGCGCCAATGCTTCATGGCTCCATAAGGTCCGACTATACCTCCGCCCCGAAGTCATCGCATCATAGGAATCAGCTGCCATTACGATTTTTGCGTAGAGGTGGATCTGGTCCTCAGCCAGACCACGGGGATAACCGGAACCATCTTCCCTTTCATGGTGCTGATACGCCACATGGGCGGAGAGGAGACTCACCCCAGGAGCGCTGCGTAAGAGTTCAAAACCATACTTTGGATGAAAACACATCTGTTCATACTCTTGCTTCGTTAGCAGTCCTTCCTTTTTTAAAATCGGCCCGGCAACACACATCTTACCGATATCGTGCAACAAAGCGCCTGCCGCCAACTCTTTTAAGTCGCTCCGGCCCAGTCCCCAATTTTTTCCCATAATGGTCGCGATCGTTCCCACACTCACCGAATGCAGGTAAGTATAGTTATCGTGGTTTCTAAGGTCAAAGATATTATATAAAAGATCCTCATCCATTACTTCGTCGACCATAAAGTCGACAACATCGAGGACGGTTTTGAACTCAAGCGTTTGCTGTTTCGCGGCGTCTAAAAATATTTCCCGCACAGCACCAATCGCCTGACTATAGATTTGTTCGTTGATTGGGTCTTTAAAATCCAGATCTTCCTTTCGGTCTCCGATGAAAAGATGTGTATAATTCAGCACTTGTAGTTTCTGTAGATAACCCTTGGTCAGCTTCGCCCCCTTCGCCAACAAAGTGCGGCCATCCTCGCCAAAAATACTACGCGCTAAGAACATCCCTTCTTTTATCTCATCCAAAGGCAAATAACGCACTCTAATGTCCCCCGTCCGTTCCTAATCATTAATATTTTTCAGTAGTTAGGTCAGTATAATATAAAAAGCTATTAATATGTTATCGACAACTTTAGAACCTAGCTCCAGAGCAGGGTAGTACTTCCAGTATAAAACAAAATCTTCCCATTTTCCATAAAGATTGGTTAAAGAGTTAATTTTAATGTTATAATTCTTGCATTAGGAATTGTCCACTTTAACCATTTCCTAACCGGCAATTCCCTTAAAATAACGGTGAGAAGGGACGTTTACATGATTACCAATCTCTTTTCCTTTAAAGATCTGTTTACAGATTACACGGAGTTACGCTGTCAAGAAAACAATAGCTTAGTAATGGTTTTTTTAAAAGGCAACAATACGACCAACACCCGCCTATCCACCAGCGGGATCTCCGCCCGCGTCTATAAGAAAGGGGCTTGGGGCTTTGCTTCCTATCCGGAAACAACCGCCGACGGCGTCAAGTTTGTCATCTCCGCCGCCAGCCACAACGCGAATTTCCTGGCGGCCAAAGAACCGCAGCAAAACAAGGCCCTCCCAGTCAGCACTCCCACCAGCCATCGGGATCTCGTACCACCAAAGTCCCCGCTCCACCCCAAACAGCTTGTATCCTTTCTCAAGGAGATCGATCACTATATTGCGGAGCGCTATCCTCAGCTGGCCAGCAGAACAGTAGTGCTTCACCGGTCCGAACTGAAAAAGGAGCTTCTTACTTCCGACGGCGCTTCCGTCCTTTCCTTTCTGCCCCGCTCCCTAATCCAGATCAGCTTAACTATTGAACAAGAAGGTGCCCCGGTTAGCCTACAGGAAAGCTACGGCGGACGGGGACAATTTGAAGCCCTTTTTACCAGCCCGTCCGACCTTTTTCCCAAAATAGACTGGTTATATGAACATTTAATGCGAAAACGCGAAGGGATTTTTGCCGACGCCGGCCTAAAAAATTGCGTCCTGGCCCCCGAAATGACCGGAATCCTCGCGCACGAAGCCATCGGCCACACTTGCGAAGCCGATCTGGTCCTGGGTGGTTCGGTGGCCGGTCCCCATCTCCACCAGGAGGTTGCCAGCCCCCTTGTGTCCTTGATTGACTTCGCCCACACCGCCTTCGGTGCGACCTGCCCGGTTCCGATCTTCGTCGACGACGAAGGCACAAAGGCGGAGGACGTGGCTTTAATCGACCATGGCAAACTTAACGGGTTTCTCCACAATAAGGAAAGCGCCGGCCACTTTGGGGTTCCGCCGACCGGCAATGCCCGGGCCTACCGTTTTTCTGATGAACCCTTGATTCGGATGCGAAACACCGCGATCTTACCGGGCACCGCGAAATTAGAAGAGATGATCGCTTCCCTGGAGGATGGCTATTATCTGATGCGGCCCAGTAACGGCCAGGCTGATTCCACCAGTGAATTTATGTTTGGCGTAACCTTGGGCTATGAAGTGAAAAACGGTAAACTGGGGCGAGCCATTAAGGATACGACCATCTCTGGTTTGGCTTTTCAGGTTTTAAAGACCGTGAGTCAAGTTTCGCAGGAATTCAAATGGCTCAGCGGTGGAATGTGTGGCAAAAAACAATTACTCCCGGTGGGATTGGGCGGCCCGGCCTTAAAATGCCAGGTCATGATCGGAGGTCGCTAAGAATGAGTTGGAAAGAACTGAATATTTACGCCCTGGGGGCCTTGGCACAAGCTGGAGCTGAACATGGCGAAACCATGCTAAGCATCGGAGAAAAAACCGAAATGAATCTGGAAAACGGCCAATTGACACTGGTCAGGACGACCGTCGATCATCAGCTACGTTTAACTGCCTTACAAGAACAGCGTCGTGGTAGTATCCTCCTGAACAAAATTAACCGCCCGGCGATCGCACCGGCTGTGGAGGAAGTCCTTGGGATCGCCGCTGCTGCGGTTCCGGATCCGGCCCACCGGATCGCTGACTTTCAACCGCCACAGGAATTTCGGAAAGGAGATGTAAAACCTGACCTTGATCTCATGTATCAAAGATTTAACACCTTTATTAAGGATGTTACCGCCGACTTTCCCCGGATCATCTTGCTTAATGCATATTTGGCTTTTACAAGCCATACTAGCTATTTTCAGAACTCGAATCGGGTCGACTTTACCGTTCAGCAAGGAGTATATACTTTTACGGTCACCTTTTCTGCCAACGATGGGGCCAATTCCTCTTCGTTTAATTATTCTGGTTTCTCCGTCTTGAACCTGGAGCAGGAATTGATCAACGGCGGTTCCCTCCGTACCTTGCTAACCCAAGCCGCGCAGGGAATTCCTCCCCGTAAAGCACCCGATAAATTTGACGGTGAAGTGATCATCGCCCCGGATTGTCTGGAAGGGTTTCTCCATTCTTTACTCGGGATCACAATCACCGACAGTCCCTTAATCTCCGGGACCAGTCTTTTTAAGGGTAAATTAGGCCAACCGGTTACCAGTAACCTGTTGACTTTAGCCTCAAAACCAGTAGCCCCGGAAATTGCCAATGGCTACTTTATCACCGGGGATGGTTACGCCGCTAAAAACGCCACCATTATCGAAGAAGGTATCCTTAAAACCTATCTGTTAAGCCAGTACGGCGCAGAAAAGACCGGCCTCCAACGGGCAGCCAATGACGGCGGGGCTTTTGTTGTTGCTCCAGGAAACCAACCATTGGCCGAGCTGGTAAAAGGCGTCAAAAGAGGCCTCCTCCTGGCCCGCTTTTCCGGCGGCGCTCCCAGTCCGAACGGAGATTTCTCCGGAGTGGCAAAAAACAGTTTTTATATTGAAGACGGTGCCATCAAGTATCCCCTCAGTGAGACGATGATCACCGGTAACCTGATCGCCCTCTTTCGAGAGCTGACAGCCGTTTCTGCAGAACGGGTCGATTTTGGCGATGCGGTTTTACCCTGGATTGCCGCCCAAGATGTAACCATTTCCTAATTAAAAGAAACAACTCCCCCTTTCCTGCCATAAACTATAGTGTGTAAGTGAAGCTATAGAAAGCAAAAAGCCCAAACAGGGGGGATAATTATGAAACGCGCCTTGGTATTGTCTGGCGGGGGAAGCAAAGGGGCTTTTGAAGCTGGTGCCATTAGCTACCTACTGAAAGAGGAGAACCTTGACTTTCATGTCCTGACCGGAACAAGCGTCGGAGCACTTAATGGGGCTTATCTCGGCCAAGCCCGTAGCCACCATGAACTGCGGGAACTAGGGCAAGAATTAAAGGAGACTTGGCTTAAGATCAAAGGGAACAGCGATATTTACCAAGGCGGAATCTTGGGTAACATCTGGCGGTTACTTTTCCATAGTGCCCTTTATAATCCTATTGGTCTTAAACGTTTAATCTATGACAACATCGAACCCGCCCGGCTTTTTCACCCACGAATCGCGGTCAAAGTAACAGTCGTCTCCTATGAGACCGGAAAATTACTCTGCGCTGACAGTCGTCGACCAGAGTTTCAACCAGATTTTCTCTCCTATGTCTTGGCCAGCGCCAGTATGCCTTTTTTCTTTCCCCCTGTACAGATCGCCGGCCAACATTGGTATGACGGAGGCTTACGCGACCTGACTCCACTGGCAACCGCCATTAAGGAAAACCCCACCGAAATTGTGGTGATTACCACTTTTCCGATTGATCCCTCTTTAAAAGCAACGCTACCCCTAGCCGAACCGGGCAGCGCCCTGAAAGCCGTCCTCCGCACGGTGGAAATCCTCCTTAGTGAAATCTCCGTCAATGACCTACAATTAGCCCAAGCGATCAATAAAGCTTGGTGGCGCTATCCGGGGAAAAAACCAATACCAATCCGGATTATTGCACCCTCCAAGCCTTTATCAGGGGATACCCTGGATTTTGGGGCCAAGCAGATCCATACCAATCTAGCAGCCGGTTACGAAGCCGCAAAAACATCCCGCTTTCTGGCGATGGAGTCCTTTGCCGACAGATCGATCAAGCATTCTTGAACGGGCTTTTTGCGTTGTTATTGGATTTGAGGATTTACCCTATGCGTTAAATTTCGGAGCCGGCAAACCATTAACCTCAGGTCGAAAGCGGAAAACTCCTCCGGCTTGCGGTTGCCGCGCCTGTTCCTTTGGGTTAAGAGGATAACGGGCGGTGGTGATATATAACTCTTCAAGCTCGGGCCCGCCGAATTGACAGGAGGAAACCAAAGTCACCGGAAGACTAACCGTGGCTAACAATTCTCCGGTCGTCGGATCCCAACGGGACACCCGCCCCCCTTGCCAATGGGCAACCCACAGTTTACCTTCGGCATCAACAGTCATCCCCGCCGGTTGACCTACACCATCGGGGAATTTCACGACGGTTCGTCGGTTATTTAGGGCTCCGGTGTCAGCCGTGAAATCAAAAGCAACAATCTCTAGCGTCGGCGTATCAATAAAATACATCACCTGGTAATCTGGACTCCAACCCAGTCCCCAGGGGAGGGTAGCATTGACTAGCACCGGCCGGACAGTAAGAGCTTGTTCCATGCAATAAAGCGTCCCCCAGGGCTTTTGGCTCAATAGATCGGAAGTACCGGCCCAGAACCGTCCCGTCCGGTCACATTTACCGCTGATAAATCTATTCTCAGCTAGGGAAGGGTCGAAAGTATAAACCGAAGCCACTTCTTTAGTTTGCGGATCAAGAAGATAGAGTCCGCTCTGGAGCGCAATGACTGCCCCGCCGTTCCGCCGCGGGACATACGCCCCGACATGCTGGTTTACTTCCAGCCAGTGCCGGTTCCCGTTCGACGGTTGATAAGTATAAACTTTACTCCCCATCAGGTCTACCCAGTAAAAAGTCTGGGTCTCTTCCTCCCAACAGGGGTTCCCACCCAGTAGGGTTTTGCTGTCAATCATCAGCTCCGCCTGGTTTTTCACGAACTCCCTCCTCCAACCCGAAAAGCTTTACTAATAGCTTTTCCCAATGTAACAAAAAATATTAGAAAAATATAAGTTTAAAATTCGGCTGTCTTCACGGTACGCGGGAAGGGGATCACATCTCTGATGTTAGCCATCCCGGTTAAGTACATCAACGCCCGTTCAAAGCCAAGACCAAAACCGGCGTGTTTCGTCCCGCCATATTTCCGTAAATCCAGATACCACCAGTAATCTTCATGCTTTAACCCGTTTTCTTTGAGCCTTGCTTCCAAAAGGGGGAGTCGTTCTTCCCTTTGGCTACCGCCGATAATCTCACCGACACCAGGAACCAAAAGATCCATAGCAGCCACTGTCCGTTCATCGTCGTTCAGTCGCATATAAAAGGCTTTGATCGCTTTGGGATAATCGGTCACAAAGACCGGTTTCTTAAAGATCTGTTCCGTCAGGTAACGTTCGTGTTCGGTTTGGAGGTCAACCCCCCATTCCACCGGGTAAGTAAAGTTGTGCCCGGATTTTTGGAGCAAAGCAATGGCTTCGGTGTAGGTAATCACGCCAAAGTCGGAATTAATCACATTATCCAATCGAGACATGAGTCCCGGATCAATAAAGCGGCTAAAAAACTCCATCTCTTCGGGGGCTTGTTCCAAACAGTAGCCCAGGATATACTTGAACATTGCTTCGGCTAGGGCCATATCGTCTTTGAGGTCGGCAAAGGCAATTTCCGGTTCCACCATCCAAAACTCGGCCGCATGCCGCGGGGTATTAGAGTTCTCGGCGCGGAAAGTCGGTCCAAAGGTATAAACATTGCGGAAAGCCATACAAAAGGTTTCTGCTTCCAATTGTCCGCTAACCGTTAAATTCGTTTCTTTCCCGAAGAAATCGTGGCTAAAATCAACCTGTCCTGCTTCGTCTCGGGGGAGAGCAGCCAAATCAAGGGTGGAAACCCGAAACATCTCACCGGCTCCTTCACAGTCGCTCCCGGTAATGATCGGGGTATGAACATAGACAAAATCCCGTTCGTTAAAAAAACGGTGGATGGCATAGGCGGCAATCGAGCGCAGACGGAAGACCGCCGCAAAAGTATTAGCCCGCGGCCGTAAGTGGGCAATGGTCCGTAAATACTCCAGCGAATGTCTTTTTTTCTGTAACGGGTAATCAGGCTGGGATAAGCCTTCGATCTCAATCTGGGCGGCTTTTAACTCCCAAGGTTGTTTAGCACCCGGACTTTCCACCAACTCCCCCTCGATCCGTAACGCTGTCGCAATGGGAAGTTTGGCGATCTCTTGAAAATTGGGAAGCTGATCGTCAAAGACGACTTGTAAATTTCGAAAAAAGGAGCCATCGTTAATTTCAATGAAGCCAAAGGTTTTTGAGACCCGTAAGGTCCGCACCCAACCGTTGACTTTGATCTGGTGACCCCGATAATGCTCGGGATCCCGAAAAAGCTGTTTCACTAATACTTCATCCATGTTCATGCCCCCCAAATCAGTATCCTTATGATCTTTTATCTTCATAACAGGAAGATCTCAGCCTCCCGGCAGGCGTTAATCATCCCTTCAGGCCATGCCGAGGCTTGGACTTCCCCAATATGTGCCTTCTGTAAAAAATACATACATAAGCGGGACTGGCCAATCCCGCCACCAATGGTGTAAGGTAGTTTCCCGGCTAGTAAATCCCGGTGATAGGTAAGGGCCAGCCGATCGGTACAGCCTAAATCATCCACCTGCTGCCGGAGACTCACCGCGTCGACCCTAATTCCCATCGAAGACATCTCGACGGCTTTCTCCAGTAAACCATACCATAAAATGAGATCCCCGTTCAGGCTCCAGTCGTCGTAATCGGGTGCGCGTCCATCGTGGCGCTGGCCTGACCGCATAATTCCTCCGATGTTCATAATAAATACCGCGCCCCACTCCCGGGCGATGAGCTCTTCACGCTCCTTCGGCGAAGCCTCCGGGTAGCGGTCCTCCAATTCTTGGGCGGTAATAAATTTCAGTTCCGCCGGCAATTGCACTGGAAGGACAGGAAAGAACCGCCGAATATAAGCCTCGGTCCTTTGCAGTACTTTGTAAATGGTACCCACCGTCTCCTGCAACGTAGCAACCGTTCGTTCTTCCTGCCTAATTACTTTTTCCCAGTCCCACTGATCAACATAGATCGAATGCAAGTTATCCAATTCCTCGTCCCGGCGGATCGCATTCATATCAGTATATAAACCCTCTCCGGGGCGGAAACCATAACTTTCAAGCGCCATCCTTTTCCATTTTGCGAGGGAATGAACAATTTCGCAGGTACCACCGCTTAACCCTTTCACATCAAAGCTAACCGGTCGCTCCGTACCGGTCAGATTATCATTCAACCCCGATTCCGGCCGGACAAATAAGGGTGCCGAGACCCTAACTAGACCCAATTCCTGGGCTAACGCCTGCTCAAAATAGTCTTTCAGTTGTTTAATGGCAATTTGGGTATCCTTAACCCCCAACAGCGATCGGTAGAATTGGGGGAAACAAACAGAGTAAGGTAGTTCTATCATCAAGCTTCCTCCTACAGAACCCTTTTTTCAATGCGGGTGAAATCATCAGTCGGTAATTCCAGAAGATCAGACAGTTGGCCCGTTTTTTGCAGGATGAGACGGGTCTTAGTAGCCGCAACCACCACTCTTTGTTCGCCATCAGTTAGCTGCACCACACTACCGATGGGGAAGAGCGCCACCGATCGGCGGAGGGCAGCAACGACTGTCGGATCATATTTGGTTGGGCTTTCTTGCTCTAGCTCCTCAAGGGCTTGTTCATTCCATTGGGGATTCTCGTACACCCGGCGGGAGACCATGGCGTCAAAAGAATCAGCAATGGCAACAATCTTGGAATAGACAGGAATATCGATCCCGATTAAACCAAGGGGGTAACCGGAACCATCTTCCCGTTCATGATGCTGGTAGGCAATTTGAGCAACCCGCGACGAAAAATTTGGCCGCAGAATATCAAATCCCCTTTTCGCATGTTGTTTAATCTGTACCGTATCTAAAAGCGAAAGCTCCTGGAGCTTCTTAACCGCAGATTTAATATATGCTTTCCCTAAGTCATGGAGGAAAGCGCCAAGGGCAATCTCCTTTAACCCATCCCGGTCAAAATCGAGCTCCTTCCCCATTAAGATGGAGATTACACAAACGTTAAGCGAATGATTGTAAAGGTAGTTATCAGCGGTTTTTAGATCGATTATATCATACAAGCAATCTTCGTTTCGTAGGACATCCTTTAAAACCCCCTCGATTACAAAAGAGATTTGCTGGTCGTTAAGGGGTTTCCGCTCAACCACTCGAATCAGGGATTGCCATAATACTTGCATCGCTTCGGCACGAATCCGGTCGCTGACCGGACCGGTGCAATCCCATGTTTCATCTGGTGCTTCATAGACGTATAGATCGGAAAAATCCATCTTTTCCAAGCGGCTTAGATAAGAAGAAGTTAACCTCGTCCCCTTCTTTAGCAAGACCCGTCCGTCATTGCCAAAGACCGAGTGCGCAAGAAACATTTTCTCCGTAATCTTGCTTAAAGGTAAATACCTCATTATCCCCCTCCGTCCCCCGATCTAATCATTCTAACTCCGACTACCTAGAAAATAGCCCATGTTGTTCACTTAGCAAGGAAGAGTAGTCGGCGTGAACAACTCAATAAAAGCGCCTTTGGGGCTTGTCATTACCCTGGCCTTAATTTTCATCCTTTCAGGTGTCCTGATGGTTGCCAGGGTGAATGACTACCTAGGGAAAATTCTCCATCAAAATATTTTCCCCTCTATAAGCGTTGTTGCTAATTTGTTTACTTTAGCCGAAAGTCAAGTGGGGCTTAACCCCAAATCAATTGGAAAATATCGTTAAAAAGTACAAAGACGGCCAAAGCCATCAAAAGGGCAAACCCCACCATGGAAATACTAGCCTCTTTCTCCGGCGACAGCGGCTTCCCTCTTAACGCCTCTACGAGGTAAATTAAAAGCTTCCCCCCGTCCAATACCGGCAAAGGCAAAAGATTGGTCGCGCCAATGGCAATACTAATCAAGGCCGAAATATTCAGGAGATTCAGCACAACCAAGGATACAGTCGGACTAATACTTACGGCCTGGCTCATCATACTGACAATTCGCACTGGTCCGGCCAGTTGCGTAAGGGATACTTTTCCCGTCAACAGCCAAACAAAACTATAAGCCACGCTACGGATCGCGGAGTAGATGTAAATAATGGATTGATGGAGAATTTTTCCGATCCCGCCGCGCATAGTTTGAAAGGTCATCCCCGTGTCATAGTAGGTGGTTCCTTTCTCCAAATGGGGCGTAATCCGCAGGGTTTCTTCGTGGCTTCCCCTTAGGACGGTAACCGTCACCGGTTGGCCCCCCGTTTGCTGTAAATAAGCGCTAATCTCGTTTTTGCTCGTTACCGTCTCCCCATTAAGGCCGATAATCTGGTCGCCCGGTAACAATCCCCCCTCCGCCGCAGGTGAATCCGGGACAATATAATCCACCACCGTAGATTTTTCACCATAGGGTTCCTGAGCGCCAAAGCCCAAAATGTAACGTTCGGCAGGGATGATTTCCGGAGTAAAGAGAAGCTGTTTTTTTTCCGCTCCACGTTGAATCCGGACAATGCTTGGTTCTCCGTTGTTAATGGTCATAAAAGAGTAAACGTCAGAGGGCTGATAAGCCCGTCGCCCGTCATAACTCAAGATCCGATCACCAGCCTTTAGCCCTGCTTCTGCCGCCGGTGAACCCGGTGGAACGGTACCAATGAGCATCGAGTTATACCCGACAGCCGTAAAAACAATACAGAGAAAAAGGAGAGCGATGAGGAAATTCATGACGGGTCCCCCCGCCACTACCGCCATGCGTACCCCCAACGGCTTCTTACTAAAAGACCGTTCGCTTTCGGAAGCTTCTTCTTCCCCTTCCAAGAGCACATAGGCACCAACCGGAAAAAGGCGCAAGGAAAAAAAGGTCTCACCCCTTTTTTTACTGTACAGTTTCGGCCCAAAAAAAAGCGAAAATTCCAGTACCTTGATGCCCGCCGCTTTTGCCACTAAATAATGGCCTAATTCATGCATGATCACAATTAAGTTCAAAGCCAGAATGGCGAGGATAATATTCAAGCTCCATCCCCCTTTTTACTTCTTATTTATAGTTTAGATAGGGCTTTTTGCGTTGTCACTTGATTCAACTATTCCGGTACAATATATTGATAGCC